>Ga0209064_1000083_pt1 | contig 204353 bp, 159 predicted proteins | sample Inofromicrocosms_FD_187498 | JGI IMG/M metagenome (GOLD analysis project Ga0209064, IMG submission 187498) | Mouse cecum microbial communities from Vienna, Austria - Inoculum for glucosamine and mucus D2O microcosms (SPAdes) (version 2) | ecosystem: Host-associated > Mammals > Digestive system...
GAAGGCGGTTGCACTGATGAGAAATTATGCTGGTTTCCCCAGTGTGAATATCTTTCTGCATAAAGTGATTCCCGACGGAGCCGGACTGGGGGGCGGGTCGGCTGATGCCGCTTTTGCTTTGAAAACGATAAATGAGATGTTTTTGTTAGGATTCTCAGACGAGTTGTTGGCCGGGATGGCTTCATCGTTGGGTGCTGATTGTCCGTTTTTTATCTATAACCGGCCCATGCTATGTGAAGGAACCGGCACCACCCTCTCGCCCATAAACCTTGTGTTGCCCGAGAATCTTTGGGTTATTGTGGTTAAACCGCCAGTGGCAGTATCTACTAAAGATGCATATGCAGGAGTGGCTCCATGTGTACCGGCTCTTAAACTCCCGGAACTGTTGACCACCCATACTGTTGACCAATGGCAAGGAAAGGTGAAAAATGATTTTGAAAAATCGGTGTTTATCAAATATCCTGAAATAAAATCGGTGAAAGACAACCTTATAGATATGGGAGCCGTGTATTCTGCGATGTCTGGTAGCGGATCTTCGGTATTCGGGTTATTCTACGGTGACATATTGACAGATTCCTTGTCGGCGAAATTTACAGGATGTGACATCTTCGTCAAAAAACTCTTCTCGTAGGCCTAAACCCATCACTTGCGAGAGTTGTTATTCTTTTATAAAATTGAATGAAACAGCCGTTTGAGCGTATATGGCTGATGCCAATTGCAAATGAGCAATGATTTGGCAAAGTTTTTGCTTGTATTGCCAATGACATTTGACTAAACATCGTTAATAATAAACAACAATATATGAATCGGAATAATAAAGACCGGAATGCAGGTGACAATAAGCAGCCGGTCAATCAGCATGTTGCATCGGAAAGACCGTCGGCAAAAACTTTTGAGGATAATGAAGACGCAGTTATCGATGATGTTGACCCCACTGATGACGGGTCTGTAGAGATGTCAGAACTTGAATCTCTTAAGAACCTGTTGAATCAAAAGGAAGAAGAGATTGAAAAAGAAAAGAAGGAATACCTGTTTCTGATGGCTGAATTTGATAATTTCAGGAAACGTACCCTCCGTGAGCGTACCGACTTGATTAAATCTGCCGCTGAAAAGGCATTGAAAGGCATTCTTCCTATCATCGATGATTTTGAAAGAGGTTTGGAAGCCATACGCGACACCAATGATGCAGAAGCGGTTAAAGAAGGGATGCGCCTGATTTATAACAAACTGATTAAATATCTGGCTGACAACGATGTTAAGGAGATGCAGTCTACAGGTGCAGCATTCGACACTGAGCTTCACGAGGCTGTAGCCATGGTTCCTGCGGAATCTGATGAAGAACGTGGCAAGGTTAAAGATACCGTTTCAAAAGGCTACACAATCAATGACAAAGTGTTGAGACACGCCAAAGTTGTTGTTGCGCAATAACATTGCCGTTTCAATATCATACGCATTATATAGCACACCATAACAATGGAGCAAAAAAGAGATTATTATGAAGTGCTTGGTGTTGAAAAAAACGCCAGCGCTGATGAAATAAAGAAAGCCTACAGGAAGTTGGCCATTAAATATCATCCTGATAAAAATCCTGGTGATAAGGCTGCGGAAGAACGGTTTAAAGAGGCCGCTGAGGCTTATGAAGTTCTTTCAAACGATGAAAAACGCCAGAGGTATGACCAATTCGGGCATTCGATGGGGCCTCAGGGCTTTGGTGGTGGCCAAGGCGGTTATTACAGTGCCGGTGGCATGTCGATGGAGGATATTTTCTCTCAATTCGGCGACATATTCGGCGGCCATTTCAATTTCGGAGGCGGATTCGGCGGTGCTACAGGCGGACGTTCGTCGCGTCGGAGGCAAAAGCCCCAGCGACGGGGTTCCGACCTTCGTATAACAGTCAAAATGACATTGGCTGAAATACAGTCGGGCGTCGACAAAACGTTGAAGATACCCACCAATGTGAAATGCGAACATTGCAACGGAACCGGTGCGAAAGATGGCACGGCGTTTACAACCTGCCCCACCTGCCATGGAACTGGCACAATCAGCCAGATTGTGCAGGGCATTTTCGGCCCGCAAGAAGCAGTGGGCATCTGTCCGCAATGTGAAGGTGAAGGGAAAATAATTTCCCAAACCTGTTCTTATTGCAATGGCGAAGGTGTTCAACGGCGCGAAGAGCTGGTTTCATTCCACATACCCGCAGGTGTGCAGGATGGCATGACTCTTACCGTAAAAGGTAAAGGTAATGCTCCGCGTCGTGGAGGAGTAAACGGCGACCTGCTGGTGGTGATTCAGGAAGTGAAACATCCTGAGCTTATTCGCGACGGGAATGATGTAATCTACAACCTGATGCTTGATATTCCTACGGCAGCTCTCGGAGGTGCAGTTGAGGTTCCGACTATCACTGGTCGGGCAAGATTGACAATCCCAGCCGGCACACAACCCGGTAAAGTGCTTCGTTTGCGTGGCAAGGGGTTGCCTTCGCCGGAAGGCCGTGGCACGGGTGATGAGCTGATTAACGTTATGGTATTCGTGCCTGAGTCTTTAACCGATACGGAAAAATCTGCATTTGAATCATTGCGTGACCAACCTAACATCAGACCCTCTGAATCTACAAAGCAGCGGTTGTTTTCAAAATTAAAACATATTTTTGAATAATAACGAGTGGTCTGAAAAATAAGGAAGCGGCATGTTTAATCTGATATGCCGCTTCCTTATTTTTTGGGGGATGCTTTGGAGCCTTCTAATGTTGATGACTTCACTCAATCAGTGTCTCTTGCAAAATAGTTTGAGCGGATAATAAGGTCGGATATTTGCCATGCATCCGCCTTATAGCGGTCGATTTCCGGAGTGGAATGACCATAGAGCTTCCCTGTCGCGTCTACAGCGGAACTGTTGTTGTCGAGTAACATGCTTAATCCGACTCCACGCCAGTCTCCGCCGCCCATAATATCTATAATGGTCGGAAACACATCAATCTGGCCAACAATCCGGTCAATTGATTTTGTGAGACCTGTGTTGAGCGCCACAAATACAATCGGCGCTCCCCCAATTTCGCTTTCGCCATGAAGTGGCACGTTATGGTCTGATGCAATTATTATTACAGACCGGTCATATATGCCTGATGACTTTAACCTGTCAAGGAAAATGCCTAATTGGGAGTCGAAATGGTTCGTCATCCGGTAATAATTGGCCACATTGGTCGGCGCATCATTGATGGCTTTCAGATATGGCGCATATTCTGCGCCGGCATCCTGAAACGGTGCGTGCATCGACAATGTGGTGATTTCCATTATAAATGGTTCCGGCAAATCATCGATTCTATCAACAGCAAATCTGAAAACAGCGGCATCATTACCTTGCATGTTTCCTGCCATCGATGAGACCCTACGGGTAACCTCCTCTTCAAGCCGGTCATAACCGAAACTGGTCGATGTGGTTCTGTGATTCCAGATATTCCCGTTTTCAGCGATGATTTCCATCGATGAGGCTGGTTTTAGAGTGCTGATTAACGATGGGTAGTCATTCGATCCAAACAACATTGCGGCAGAACCGTTTTTAATAGGCAACAATCCGGTGTTATAGATCATCTGACCGTCTGAAGAGCCTCCGTCTTTAACTTGAGAAATCACATTCAGACAACTGATGGTTCCCTCTGCTTCAAGCAACCGGTTGAGAACCGGTGTCAATGGGCGCCCATTGACATGCTTGTTAACCACATCCGCATTTAAAGATTCCACAATTATCAGAATCAGATTCTTCCCTTTGTTACCACAAATTGTGTCAGTGCAAACATTAACCCCGATATGCCGTTTTATCATGTTTTCTTCTTCAGCTGACAAGCGTATGCCGTTATAATCCGGAAGATGCAATAGCTGCCCGATAGTGTAACATATGAGCCCGTTTGATTTCCAGCTGGCAAGCCTGGTAGATAACACCTTGAATTTATATGCTATGGCATCCTTGATTGTATATGTGTGTTCTCCGGTAGAATGCATGTAATTTTTCAATGCATTTGCCGATAATAACTGGGCCATGATATAAATGGCTATTGCGCCCAATGGCAATAATATGGATTGTTTTAAAGGGAATGCCATAATCGATTCTATATGCAGGAATCGATAACCGGCAATAGGAACGATGATGGCCAATAGAAAAAAGGAATCCTGTATCTGCAACAAATCCGGCACATTGGCAAACACCAGGCTGTTATAACTCTTATGGTCGAAAATGGTATGAAGCGGTATTAAATCCTGCCAATATCTGAAATATAGGATATTGGCAAATAAAAACAGGCAGACTAAAGTAATAACCAAAGTGGCAGTCCACCGCCATCTCCTTCCAATAATCCATATTGGAGACATCAGTAGCAGACTTTCACTGCCAAACACAATCAGGTCTTTAATCAAGTATGTGGTTCTGCCTATGGAATCAACAAATATATACAGCACTCCCAGCAGGCAGCCCGTGCAAATACCATAAAATACTGCCATCCTAAGCCAGGCCTCTTTTTTATTATTAATGCATTCTTTATTCATGTATGCTGAATTACTGATATATTGGCAAATATTACACAAACTCACAAGTTAATTAACTGATTGTTCCTGCGTTACATCAAAATAGTTTGAGCGGATAATCATATCTGATATATCCCACGCATCTTTTTTCCGTTGGTCGATTTCCGGAGTTGATTTGCCATGAAGAACTCCGTTCACATCAACTGCAGAGCGGTTTTCAGAATTAAACATACTTATTCCTAATCCACGCCATGAACAATCTTCAACACCCATCAGGTCGAGGATGGTGGGAAATACGTCAATCTGTCCGACAGGATAATCAATCATCTTGGTTATACCCGCATTCAGGGCTATAAATACTATTGGAGATTTTCCACTTTCTTCATCACCGGATAACCTCATGTTATGGTCTGAAGCAATCACTATGACCGACTCATCATAAACGCCAGACCGTTTCAGATGATCTAAAAACAATCCGAGCTGTGTATCGAAATAATTCGCCATACGATAATAATTGGCAACCTGAATAGGGGTATCAGGCTGATTAACCAAAAAATCGGCGATAGTAGCATTGGGGTCTTTATATGGGGAATGCATTGATAATGTTGTCAGTTCCAACAAAAACGGTTTTGGCAGTTTAGGCATCTCATCTAAGGCATACATAAAGATAGAGGCATCATGGCCATGACGTTGGCCTTTTTCTGCCTCAATTTTATCTGTCACTTTTTCGATTAGCTCATCATAACCGAAACTCGATGATGTTACAGTGTGGTTCCATACCGAGCCTTGTTCGGCAATGATTTCCTTGGCCGATTTCACTTTTATCTGAGTCACTAACGATTTAAAGGCGTTTGTGCCGAAAAGCATTGCCGCTACTCCGTTTTTGACGGGTAATAGCCCGGTATTGTATATCATTTGTCCATCAGACGAACAGCCGTCTTTGATTTGTGATACAACTTTTGTACAACTTAAAACATAGTCAGACTTTATCAGGCTATTTAACACCGGGGTTAATTCCTGCCCGTTTACTTCACGTTCTATAATATTTGAATTTAGGGATTCTACTATGATGAGAATCAGATTTTTCGATTTATTCCCGGTGAATGCATGGGCATAAGAACCTCCATATGGATTTGAGATGAATTCATCCACGGCTTTCTTTTCATCATCAGATAAAGAAATTGTTAAAGAATCTCCGAGGGTCAACAATTGGCCCACGAAATAGAAACACAATCCTGAATTGCGCCATGAGTCCGGCCGGCTCCATTGCCCGTAAAGCATGTCGTTCCATGCGTCAGAATAATCATATTCATATTTCCCGTTTGATTGCATATGGTTGACCCTTGCGTTTAATGCCAGCAGTCTCACGCTTCCGAAAATCATCAGAGTCATAACAATCACTGTTATACCCACTTTGACAGGAAATCTGTCGATATCACGCATTTTCAACCATCGGTAGCTAATAAACGGTACGATGGCACAAACCATATATAAGCAATCTATCGGGCGTAGGAGATCAGGTATACTTCTGAATACAAATGAATTGTAGCTTTGGACATTTATAATGGAATGATACGGAATTAAATCTTGCCAATATCTGTAATATAGAGTATTCACCAGACAAAACAGGCAAATCGATGCCACAATGAAACTTGCCATTAAACGCCACCTTTTTCCGGCTAACCATATTGGCGACATAATCAAGAGGCACTCTGACCCCAATATGATAATAAATCTGGAAAACCTTGCTGATTGCTCTTCTCCGATTATAGCCGAGAATAGACATAAAGGTATGAGCGTAGACATGGCACATATCAAGTAATACCCCCCCCCTATATGATAATTTTTACCCAACTTAATAAATTTCATTGCATTACGCTTTTAATAATAGCCTGTGGTGAATATAATATTATTAAAGACAGAGCGTGTGGTTGAACGCACGCTCTGTCTGTTTTCAAAGTCAAGTCAGTTGGATTAAATCCAACGGGTATAGGCGAAATCCATGCGATGAGGCAGGTTGGGATTGACTGGATGAATGCGATAACCGTAGCGGAACACGCCGGGATCTTTCATCTTCATATGAAGCTGATATGTGAGCACATTGCCATCCTCTTTCACCACATCGAATGCTTTGGTGAAATCGAATCTCTCCTCACCATCTTCTTTCTTGTAGACCACAAGTTCAAGTCCGATGTTTTTGCCAAGGCCATTAGTGTCGATTATGGCGCGTGCATTAAAATCGCTGCCAGTGGTAGAATTAGTCAAGTCAGATGATTCCACATCAAACACTTTGATTCCATCCCATGCAGAAGCCACTTTTTCTTTCCATGCCACAATCTCTTTTGCCAGGGCATAATCATTGGCGATGAGTTTCTGCGACCGTTCCGCCTCCTTGTTGTAGAAGCGGGCAATGTAGTCTTCAATCATTCGGGTCATGGTGAAATGGGGGGCTATATCACCGATAGAACGTTTGATATACTGCACCCATTCCGGAGAATATCCCTTGGAGTTTTTGGCAAAATAAAGGGGGATAATCTCATTTTCAAGCATCGAATAGATTGTTGCTGCATCGAGTTTGTCTTGCTGTGCCTGGTCTGTATAAGTGCGTTTGTCTGTAAGAGCCCAGCCAGCTTTTTCATTAAAGCGGTAACCTTCATACCACCAGCCGTCCAGCACTGAGAAGTTGAGCACACCGTTCATCTCGGCTTTCTCTCCTGATGTGCCGGATGCCTCCAACGGACGTGTCGGGGTATTGAGCCAGATATCAACACCTGTAACCAGGCGTTTGGCAACAATCATGTTGTAATCTTCAAGGAAGATAATCTTACCCAGGAATTCCGGCATACGTGAAATTTCCATGATACGCTTGATAAGACCTTGGCCAGCTCCGTCGGCGGGGTGGGCTTTACCGGAGAAGACAAACTGAACGGGGAACTGCTCGTTGTTGACAATCTTGGAAAGACGCTCAAGATCAGTGAACAGCAGATGGGCACGTTTGTAGGTGGCAAAACGGCGGGCAAAACCGATGATGAGGGCATTCGGATTGATTTTGTCAACAATCTTCATGACAGCTGAAGGATCGCCTTGGTTTGCAAGCCATTTAGCTTTGAAATCGCGTTTTACAAAGTTGATGAACTTGTTTTTGAGGCAGCAGCGCATGTTCCAGATTTCTTCATCTTTGACTTTGAAGATTCCTTTCCAGTTTTCGGGATTGTCGGCATGTTCAAACACTTTCGGCCCGAGTTTTTCTGCATAGAATTCTTTCCATTCCGATGCTGCCCATGTCGGCATGTGGACACCGTTGGTAACATAACCAACATGGCTTTCTTGCCAGTTATAGCCCTTCCATATACCGGCAAACATTTTTTTCGACACTTCTCCGTGAAGCCAGCTTACGCCATTGGCCTCCTGGCAAGTGTTCAATGCAAAAACACTCATCGAAAAACGCTCGTTGGTGTTAGGATTTTCGCGACCCATGTTCATCAGGTCGTTCCAGGAGATGCCGAGCTTGGCAGGATACTCACCCATGTATTTGCCGAAGAGGCCTTCGTCGAAATAGTCGTGACCGGCAGGCACAGGTGTGTGGACGGTGTAAAGGCTTGAAGCCCTGACGAGTTCGAGCGCTACGTTAAAGTCGAGATGCTGTTCCTGAACATAATCGACCAGACGCTGAAGGTTAAGCAATGCGGCATGGCCTTCGTTGCAGTGGTAAAGTTCGGTTTTGATACCGAGTTTTTTCAGCATGATTATACCGCCGATACCGAGGAGATACTCCTGCTTGATACGGTTCTCCCAATCACCCCCATAAAGCTGATGTGTTATTACGCGGTCAAACTCAGAGTTCATGTCGAAATCGGTATCCATAAGATACAGACTCATACGGCCGACGTTGACTTTCCACACATGGCTGTAGATAGTGCGGCCCGGATAAGGAATCTCCACAATCATCGGACGTCCGTTATCCATAACCTGCTCAATCGGCAACTGGTTGAAGTTCTGCGGCTCGTAATTCGCAATCTGCTGTCCGTCAACGCTCAAAGACTGTGTGAAATAGCCAAAGCGGTAAAGGAATCCTACAGCTGTCATAGGCACGCAACTATCTGAAGCCTCTTTAATATAGTCGCCGGCCAATACACCAAGGCCACCTGAGTAGATTTTCAAAGCATTGCACAGACCATATTCCATGGAGAAGTATGACACCGACGGAAGGTCGTTGCGCATGGGCTTGGCCATATATTCCTTGAACATGTTATAGACATGATCCATGCGGGTCATCATCTCTTTATCGGATATAACCTCCTCAAGGCGTTCTGATGAAAGACCCTGAAGAAGAATCACCGGGTTCTCTCCTGATGAGCGCCACAAATCGGGGTTGAGGTCGCGGAACAGGGCTTTTGCCTCGCTGTTCCATACCCACCACAGGTTTTTTGCCAGTTCCTCAAGATGTTTGAGCTTGGCAGGAAGATCAGATTTAACAGTCATGTCTCTCCATGTGGGGACATTAGTGTTGCTAACTTGAAGTTTCATAATTTAGCGTTATGGTATTGAATGTTGTTCATTTAGATTGATGACGTAACGTCAGTGAAGTTTCGTCGTTTGTCGGCTGCGGCAAGCGCTTTTGAATAGGCTTCCACATAATAAGTTATGAAATAGCTCCATTCTGCCCTATCCGCTGTGTTACGGGCGGATTTAGAAGCCTTGTCGCGGTAATCGTCGGTGGCGTCAGCGAGTTTACGCAAATCGTCGGCAAGCGTCTCGACCACTTGGTCGTAATTGGAATCGGTTCGTGGAATCACTTCAACCCCGCTTATTGCAAAATCGCTCGTTGATGAGGCAAGAATCCATTGGCCGAATCCTGAAAGTGATGTGGTGATTGTCGGAATGCCGAATGCCACGCTTTCTAATGGGGTATAACCCCAAGGTTCGTAATATGACGGGAATGCAGTAGCGTCTAACCCAGCAAGCACCTCATAATAATCCATGTTCAGGATCCCATCATTGCCATTAAGATAGCATGGCATGTAGACAACCTCGACATTTCTGCTATTAGACCCGAATCCGAGTTGTCGGATGCGGTTGAGTATCGCATCGTCGTCGGGGTTATTTATTTCGTGTGTCAGAATTGGTTCGGGCAATCCATAGACTGGCGGTTCGCCACCGGCGATAGCCTGTTGCAGGTCACGGCGAGGCTGTTTCATCCAGGCCGGAACAAGCACAAAAGCCAGAATCCTGCGAGATGGCGCATCATGTTCCAGCTTGTTGAGCGCGTCAAGAAACACATCTATACCCTTGTTGCGGTATTCGCATCTGCCGGAGGTCGCCACAATAAATGTGTTTTCGGGGAATTTCACGCCGTTTAGAGCCTCTGCCACATTAACAAGCGCCTGACGGGCAGTCAGACGAGCTCGTTTTGCCCTCAGCTTTGTGGGAGCCATATCGGCAATGAATCCGTTGGGAGTGACTACGTCGGGACGTTTGTCAAGCAACTGCTCGCATTCAACTGCTGTCACATCACTGACCGTGGTGAAACAGTCGGCGGCATGTGCAGCGGCTTTTTCAAGCGAATGCTTCGACTGCATGTTGAGTTCCTGTGCCATCTGGTCACCGTTATATGCCGGCAGATAGTCGTAGAGGGGCTTCCCATTGCCGCATATGCTGCGTCCTATTGAAGTTGCGTGCGTGGTGAAAATCGTACCAACGTAAGGAAGTTTCCAACGTGTGTATAACAGCCCCATTCCGGTAGTCCATTCATCAAAATGGGCAAGCACATTTTTATGGCGAAGCCGTTTATGTGCACAAATGCTTTCTATTACAAGTCCGGCCGCAAGAGCAAAAGCACAGGCTTCATCATAGTCGCCATAGCCATGAAGCGAATCAACACCGTAGCGTTCCCACATTTCACCATAATAATAGTCTTTTTGGGAATACATGCCGTCGAATTTCACAAGAATCGCAATTGGCTTTCCTGGAATGTTCCACCGCCCCACCCTGACAGATACGCCTTCAGGCAACTGCGCCTTCTCTTTCCAAGGCCGTAGAATCGACGGAACTTCAGTAAAATAAGGTGATGGATTTGATTCAGACCACACGTCGGGACCAATAAAGATAGTTTTGTCTTTATAGAGATTCTGAAGGGTTAATGCTTTAGTGGATAGTACAGTATAGATGCCACCGACTTTATTGCACACCTCCCAGCTTGTCTCAAACAACAAATCAAGATTTACTGATTCAAACTTCATAGATTTGCTATTGAATTATCAATTCTTTTTCTATTTAGGCTGCGAAGGTAGTGAAAATATTTGTATTTTCAGTAAACCCGTCTCCTAAAAAATGTTTTAAGCTCAATTTCGTAATGCATAAACGCATGGTTATTCAATCTTAACTGTCAATCTCTTGCCTAATCGCGCCAATAACCACTATTTGTTGTGGATTTGACGTTGTATATTGTGAAATTTGATTTGAAATCATTCACATGTAGCTATTGTTGCCACATTTTGCATTTCCCCTTCAAATCTCCTATCTTTGTGCAATCTGTGCATCTGTAACTGGTCATATAGCAGATGCCGTGTAGAGAAATACTTGCTTTTATCATTTTAATCATCAAGAAATGAACAGATTAATGACTGATTTATGTGTCGGTTCGGTTATGGCTTCGGCGGCATTGGTGTCACATGCAGCAGTGCCGGCATCACCCACGGTGATTTCCGTAAATTCTGCCTATTCCCAGTATCCGGTTTATATGGGTGATGACCTGGGTATCACTATTATTGGTGAGACCGCAAAGTTCCGCATGTGGTCGCCGAGTGCTCAGGCGGTAAAACTTAAAATCTACGCCAATGCCCGTGGAGGAGTACCTGAAACTGTTGTCGAAATGGAAAAATCTGAAAACGGCACATGGAAAACAGCTATCACCCCCGTACCCTATGGGAAATATTACACCTTCCAGGTTAAAGATAATGGTAAATGGCTCGCCGAAACACCCGGCATCTGGGCCAAAGCGGTTGGTGTCAATGGTCATCGCGGAGCGATCATAGACATCTCATCAGCAACTCCGGAAGGATGGGCCGGCGACCATGGCCCATCGCTGAAAAACATTAATGACGCAGTTATTTATGAAATGCATCATCGTGACTTTTCGGTGCATCCTAATTCCGGCATAGTGAATAAAGGCAAATTTATTGCCTTGAGCGAGAGCGGCACATCCTCGCCATCGGGCGAAGCCACAGGTATTGGCCATTTGAAGGAGCTTGGTGTGACCCATGTGCATATCCTTCCGTCATATGATTTCAACAGTATTGATGAATCGCAACTGCCGTCAAATGGCTATAATTGGGGCTATGATCCGCAGAACTACAATGTGCCGGAAGGCTCATATTCTACCAATCCGGCTGATCCGGCAACCCGCATCAAAGAAATGAAACAGATGATTCAGGATCTTCATAAAGCCGGCATCGGCGTTGTGATGGACGTGGTCTATAACCATACGGCTCAGAATGACGACTCAAATTTTTCTCTCACAGCTCCTGGATATTTTTATCGCCACCGGCCAGACGGAACATACAGCGATGCGTCGGGATGTGGTAACGAAACAGCATCTGATAGAAGGATGATGGGTGATTTTATCGTTAATTCCGTGAAATATTGGGCTAAAGAATACCATATCGACGGGTTCAGGTTCGACCTTATGGCCATCCACGACATAGAGACCATGAATCGTGTTGCAAAGGAGCTAAAAGCCATTAATCCGGATATATTCGTTTATGGAGAAGGGTGGACAGCCGGAGACTCCCCGCTGCCGGTTGAGCTAAGGGCATTAAAGGAGAATGTAGCTAAGATGAATGGAATCGCCGTTTTCTCCGATGATATACGCGATGCGGTTAAAGGACATTATTCCGATGCTGCCGACCGTGGATTTGCTACAGGTAAACCGGGGTTGGAAGAAACCGTTAAAATCGGCATAGTAGCTTCCACAGCCCACCCCCAGGTGGATTATTCAAAGGGTGCGAACTCTAAATTCCCATATGCCTCATCGCCGCAGCAGGTTATAAATTATGTGTCGTGTCACGACGACCTTTGTCTGACCGACAAACTCGCGAAATCGATGCCCGAAGCCTCAATGGAGGAGCGTCAGAGGGCTGCCCGTCTGGCTCAGACCATAGTTTTCACGTCGCAAGGCACTCCATTCATGTTTGCCGGTGAAGAGGTGTTCCGCGATAAAAAGGGCGTTCATAATTCTTATAAATCCCCCGATTCAATCAATGCCATAGATTGGAATCTGAAGCATGTCAACCGCCGTCAGTTCGATTACTACAAGGAATTGATTGCCTTGCGCAAGTCGCATCCGGCTTTCCGCATGTCAACGGCGGCCGACATCGCCCGCAATATCCGTTTCGACAAGCCCACAGATGCGAATCTCATATCCTATTCGATTCTCAACAACGCCAATGGTGATGAGTGGAAAGAGATAAAACTCGTGTTTAATGGCGCTGACAACGACGCTGAAACCAACATACCCAAAGGAGATTGGATGGTAATAGCCTACGATGGTGAAATCAACCATAATGGACTAAAAACCGATGCCGGCGCAGTGCGCACCATAAAGGGTGGTAAAACCATAGTCCCCCATCGTTCCGCTTTAATCCTTGCCAAAATCAGATAAGCAATAAGGTCTTCCTTCACCATCTCATCATCATAAAACGCCGTGCCATATTTCAGGCACGGCGTTTTATGATGTTTTTTAATAAAAGATATTATCACGCCATATAATCTCCTTGTTTAAAGAAACGGATTTGAATGGGCCTCTTCTCCTATGGTAGATGACGGCCCGTGGCCTGGATAAACTCTGGTCTCCCTGGGCAATGTGAGCAATTTCGACCTGATGGCCAGTATCAGTTGCCGTTGGTTTCCTCCAGGCAGATCGGTTCGGCCTATGCTCCCCCTGAAAAGGGTATCCCCTGTCAGCACAAAGCCGGAAGCCGGGACGTAGAAGCAGATTCCCCCCATGGAATGGCCTGGCGTATGTATAACCTTTATCTCCTCTTTCCCAAGTCTCAGTGTGGAGCCATCGTCAAGAAAGCTGTCTATGTCAACTGGGCCAAGTTCTAACGGCAGATGAAACATTTTAGCTTGTTGCCTACGGGTAAGCCCTAATTGCGCGTCACCTTTGTGGGCATATACCTTGAGATTGTGCTTTTCTTTCAGTATGTCGATTCCGAATGTGTGGTCGATATGAATATGTGTGAGCAGTATATATTTAAGCTCCAATGACTTGTCGGCCAGGAACGCCTCCGCTTCGTCAACTTCTTCGGGATTAACCATTCCGGGGTCGATAATGGCCGCCTCTTTTGATCGGGGATCCCATATGATGTAGGTGTTTTCCCCGAAATAGTTAAATTCAAACCGTTTTATATCCATAACAATTTATATCAATGGTTCAAAGGGGTGAGTTAAAATTCGAGATGTGGTTTTGTTACCCTCATCAAGAGGATATCGGCTTCTGACACAATCTAAAATATACAACGGAGTCTTAACTCATTGGTTCAAAGAGGCAGATATATGAGCTGCTTAGTTTCAAAATATGGCTCACCGAAATAAAGGGAGATATTTTCCACATATGGGGTTCCGGGAGTTTTACGCATTTCGTCGGAAAGGTCACCGCCTTTCAGGCATATAAGTCCGTTGTGCAACGGATTTTTTTGTATGTGGGATATGTTTTTACGCACTAACGGCACCAGCTCATCCAACCGCATAACGGCACGCGACACTACATAATCATACTTATCCCTGCACTCCCCTATGTCGCCATGTTGGAATGTGACGTTCTTCAATCCGATTTCTTCTGAAACAGCCTGTGCCACCTTGATTTTTTTACCGATGCGGTCGATTAAATGGAAGCTGCATTCCGGGAATAAAATCGCCAATGGTATGCCTGGAAAACCACCCCCGGTTCCCATATCCAGAAATTTGGTGCCGTTTGCCGGTGTGATGAACTTCCCTATGGCAAGCGAATGAAGCACATGGTTAACATAGAGGTTATCGATGTCTTTCCGTGAAATAACGTTGATTTTCGCATTCCATTCGGGATATAGGCCGCCTAATGCTATGAATTGCTCAATCTGGCATTCGTTCAGGCTCTTGAAATATTTAAATATAACATCTGCTTCCATATGGATTTAATCAATTGGTGACCTCTGGCATGGCGGAAATGGCATGTCAGATACACAAAATTAACATATTTGTTCCATTCAGGCAACGGCATGGTAAAAAAACGCAAAATTCAACAGGCCTAATCGCGGAAATATCCGTATCTTTGCACATTAAATGCAGATACGTGGAAGTCAGCTGCTTCTTCGTTTAAACCTCATATGTAACTGAAGATATCAATACACTACAATATGGTTGAGAATAAAGATGCCGAAACCGCTGAGGTTTCGAAAGGATTGAATTTCGTGGAACAGATTGTTGCAGACGACCTTAAGGCCGGTAAAAACGGCGGTAGGCTAAACACCCGCTTCCCACCGGAACCTAATGGCTATCTGCATATCGGACATGCCAAAGCTATATGCATGGATTTCGGTGTGGCTGAAAAATTCGGCGGCACATGCAATCTCCGTTTCGACGACACCAACCCTACCAAAGAAGACACCGAGTATGTAGATGCCATCCGTGAAGATATTCATTGGCTCGGATTCGATTGGGCCGACAGAGAGTATTATGCGTCTGATTATTTCCCTCAGCTCTATGACTTGGCAATCAGAATGATTAAAGAGGGGAAAGCATATGTCGATGACCAGACATCCGAGGAAATCGCAGCCCAAAAAGGCACTCCTACACAACCTGGCACCAATAGCCCTTATCGCGAAAGGAGCGTTGAGGAGAATCTCGACCTGTTCCAGCGCATGAATGCTGGAGAGTTTGATGAAGGTGCTCGTGTGCTTCGCGCAAAAATCGACATGGCGTCGTCGAATATGCATTTCCGTGATCCGATTATGTATCGCATAATCAAATATCCCCACCATCGCACAGGCAACACCTGGAATGTCTATCCGATGTATGATTTCGCTCATGGTCAGAGCGATTATTTTGAGGGTGTCACACACTCAATCTGCACCTTGGAATTTGTGCCCCATCGCCCATTATATGAATATTTCGTGAAAGAACTGGCTGACGAAAGCTATTGTCCGCGTCAGATTGAATTCAACCGTCTCAATCTGACATACACAGTTATGAGCAAGCGTAAACTGTTGCAGCTTGTAAAAGAGAAGCTGGTGGCAGGTTGGGATGATCCCCGTATGCCGACAATCTCTGGTATGCGTCGGCGTGGTTACACTCCCAGGGCAATCCGCAATTTCATTGACCGTATCGGTTACACGAAGATTGAAGAGGCTATGATTAGTGTGTCGTTGCTCGAACATGCTGTGCGAGAAGACCTCAATGCTATATCCACACGTGGCATGGCCGTCATTAATCCGGTGAAATTGGTTATAACCAATTATCCCGATGACCAAAACGAGATGGTGGAGATGGAGAATAATCCTGAGAATCCCACATCCGGCACTCACACTATGCCGTTCTCAAAAGAAATCTACATAGAACGTGATGATTTCATGGAGAATCCGCCTAAGAAATTCTTCCGCCTTGCTCCTGACTCGGAAGTGAGACTGAAAGGGGCATACATAGTGAAATGCACAGGGGTGAAAAAAGATGCAGATGGCAATATCGAGGAAATCTATTGCACATACGATCCTGAAACACGTAGCGGACTTCCTGGTAGCCAACGGAAAGTGAAAGGCACTCTCCATTGGGTTGATGCCAAACATGCTGTTGATGCCACGGTCAGGCTCTATGATAGGCTTTTCTCTGTTGAGAATCCTTCGGCAGAAACGGATAAGGATTTCCGCGAGCTTTTGAATCCTGAGTCTCTTATTGAGATTAGGGGAGTTAAACTTGAGCCGTTCATCGCTGAAAATGCCCGTAAAGGTGAAAAATTCCAATTCCAACGCATCGGCTACTTCACTCCCGATTATGATTCGACATCCGAAAATCTGATTTTCAACCGCACAATTGCTCTTAAAGACAGCTGGGAGAAAGTCAAAAAAGCCTGATGTGTTAGTGCCTAAAATTTCAACAAACACCCGCTAAAGATTTATGATTGACGGCCAGCAGTCTGACGAGCAATACATGAGGCAGCTCTATATACGTTTCCGACAAGGGATAGTGGATAATGACAACTCTGAATTCTATGATGAAGACGAGCTGCTCGACATATATGACTATGCCCAGGATGAAGGCGATGAGATGGTGCAGCTTTATGTGTTCCTTGCAGGTGCAAGGCTCTATCCGGATAGCGACTTTCTCGACGAAAGGAAGGCTTTCTTCCTGTCGGGAATCAACGACCAGTCGGCTCAAGCCATGCTTGAACGGCGTGGACGCCGCGACAGCGCTTTATGGGGTGTATTGCGGTTGGTTCTGAGTTGCTATCCCGATGGTAATCCAGAGCCGGAGCTGGCCAATCTGCTGTCATCAGGGCATAAATTCAGTTGTGAGGCTGTCATCAGGCTTATCGACACGCTCCATGATTTGAACCGGGATGATCTTATAGCAGAGAGCCTCCACATCATCGAAGAAAAGGCCGAAAACCCTTCATTGCTCTATTATGAAGCGGCAGAAGCTCTGTATAATAACGAGACATATGTTCCTTTGGCCCGCGATTTGGCTGAAGAGCTCACCAGGCGGGAACCGTTCAATCCCGACAACTGGATATTGCTGTCGAAGGTGGAATTCACCATGGATCGTGTCGACGAGAGTATTGCTGCCGCAGATTATGCTCTTGCCATTGATCCTTCAAACATTAATGGCCGCCTCGTTAAAGGTATAGCTATGGTGGCCGCAAAAGACATGAACAAAGATGCCATCAAAATCTTGCAAGGTGTGCTTGCCGATTGTCCCGACAATGCGTTTGCATCGAAAGCCCTTGCTGAAGCCTATGCAAGCGGCGGCAAGAACGAGGCTGCGGTTGAAGTCTATCACAATTTCATGGAGCGGGATGGTGCTAATGCATATGTAATTCTCGACATAATGAAATTGCATCCGTCAGATGCGGAACGTCACATTTCACTATTCGACAAATATACCGGCGACAATGAACAACGATGGATAGAGGTTGCCGTACAGCTTTCCAATAGCGGCTTTCCGGATGCAGCAGCGCAATTGCTGGCATTCTTCCATTCACGGCACAAGCTCCGTGAGGGTATGGAATATTTCCTAAGTCTCCTTTACCGCGCTGGCCTTTTTGATGAATATGCTAAATTATTCGGGAAAATATGTTCTGATGCCCGTACTCCCGGTAAGCAGCAGTATGAACTGTCGGCCAATGCATATCTTTTGTTGTGTGCTTCTTATTTGAAGGCTGGCTATTATGAAGAAGCCATAACAATGTCTGACATGATGCTTCGAACCCCTCCGGCGCCACGCGACATTGAGGAAAGTATCCGATGGAAAGGGATGCAGGTCATATTGAAATTTATCAAGAAACTGGCTCATAATCCGTCGTTGATACCTGATGATCCAAAATTTGACCCGATTACGTTTGAAATTCCCTCTCAGCCGCTCCAACAACAATGAGATTTGCCGACATACCCGCCCACGAAAACGTCAAGGCGCATTTGCGCGAACTTGTCGACAGCAATCGTCTGCCTCATGCCTTACTGCTTGAAGGCCCTGCCGGGATTGGCAAATTCGCTCTTGCACGGGCACTTTCGCAGTATATCCATTGCGAAAACCGTATTGATGGAGATTCATGTGGCAAGTGCCCTTCATGCAAACAACATGCATCATTCAACCAACCAGACACGGTCTATTCCTTTCCGATATTAAAATCCGAAAGTTCAACTGCCATTTCCGACGACTTGTTTCCGGAATTTAAGGAGTTCCTGACGGAGAACAAGTTTATGGACTTCGATAATTGGTTAAAATTGCTCAACAATCCGAATGGTCAGCCTCTGATTTATGTGGCAGAAAGCATGAATATTATCCGGAAATTTTCGGTTACATCCTATGCTACCCGTTTCAAGGTGTTGTTGATGTGGCTGCCGGAAAGAATGCAACCCGAATGTGCCAACAAGATGCTGAAAATGATTGAGGAGCCGATGGCCGACAGCATATTGATATTTGTGTCCAACACTCCTCAGGAGATTCTTCCCACAATCTACTCCCGTATGCAGAGGGTCAAAGTTCGTCCTCTGTCAGAACCCGAACTTGAGACATATCTGATTCAGGAATGTTCCGTGGCGCCTGAACAGGCTCCGGGCATGGCTCATTTAGCTCAGGGTAGTTTTCTTAATATCGAGAAACAGTTATCTGCCAGAAACGATGCTGATAAATTTCTTGAATATTTCATTACCCTCATGCGTCAGGCTTATCAACGCAAAATCGGGCTCTTACGAAAATGGTCTGTCGATGTGGCAGGGTTGGGGCGAGAAGGTTCAATGCGTTTTTTGGCATACTGTGAACGCATGATGCGTGAAAATTTCATTACCAATCTTCGCATTCCTGGATTGGTTTATCTTAATCAGGATGAGGAAACATTCAGCCGTAAATTCTCCCCGTTTATAAATGAGCGCAATGTAGAAAGGCTGTTGAATGAATTTGAAAGCGCGCGCCTTGATATCTCTGCCAATGGCAATGCGAAAATCATATTCTTCGACCTTGCCGTAAAGGTCATATTGCTGTTAAAGCAATAATTGACAATAGCCTTTAATATATCGACACGTTCTAAGCAAGAATAATCCGCATTACGACTTAAATACCGTATAACGAAAAAACCTGACAAATTTTGTCAGGCTTTTTTCGTTATCTCTGTCATGCGTACGGTCAAAACGGAAGGTCATCATTCGGGGCAGATTCATTTGCGCCAGGATATGCAGGTGCAGCAGATGCGGAATATGCCGGAGCGCTTACGGGAGGTTCCGGAAATGCCTGACCGGCTGCAACTGGAGCTGCAGCTGTGCCTGCTGCGCTGGCTGGTTCTGATTTCCAACCACGTATGCTTGTAAACCAACGGCCATTATACTCACGGCTCTCGATATCAAAACTCAGTTTAATAACATCCCCCACGTTCAACGGGAACTGATCGGCACGTTCTCCAAAAAAGTCGAAATGAATCTTGCGTGGATAAGTTTCTTGTGTTTCAAGCACATATTCGCGTTTCTTCCATGCGTTGCCGGCTTTTGATGTACCCGACATTTCGGGAAGAGCCACTATGATTTTTCCGGTTACTTCCATTTTTTATTAAAATCTTGGTATTGTTATTTCAGATACAAATTTAACCATTCCCTCTCACCTGCCCAAATTTTATCGCTATAATTTCCCCATGTCATATGGGCTTTACATCCCCTGGCTTGTTGAAAAGATGGGTTGGCCAATGAATAATACAGATTATTTTTGTTGACCAGCTTATGTAAAACTATATGTTAAATTCCCTGTCAGCCTCTGCGAGCTTTGATGCGCTCCCTACATCAAACCATCTGAATGGTTCTTTGGGCTGAAACCCGGATATAGTCAAATTGTGAAGGTTTGCCAGATAAAACGGAATTATAGAAAACACATCTCCCTGTGTTGCCTTATATTCCGACAATAACTCAAATATTCCTGGATTCACAATATGCACACCGCCGAATGCCAATGGATTAAGTTCGATTACTGGAACAAAACCTTCAGGCTTTATCTCTCCTGTTTTCAAATTCTGCCACCCATGCAACAGCCCGCAGGCATTAAAATAAAGCATACGAGACGATTCCCTGCGGCTGACCATCAATGTGACATCTGAATTTGTTGTTTCATGGAATTGCAGCATGTCATTTATTTGAAAATCGGTCAGGATGTCTGCATTGTGTAAGAGAATTGGCTCGTTATACGAATCAAACAACTTCCGGGCATTTAACAGTCCGCCTCCGGTGTCAAGCAATAATCGCCTTTCATCGCTTATGGCAATATCACAACCGAAATCCCCATTCGCTTTCAGGAAATCGGTTATCTGATTTGCGAAATGATGCACATTCACAACCATTTGTCTGATTCCGGCATCTTTCAACTTCAAAATCACCCGTTCCAGCATCGGTATCTTTCCTACCGTCGCAAGCGCTTTAGGATGATAATCAGTAAACGGTTTCAAACGCGAGCCTATGCCCGCGGCAAAAATCATGGCTTTCATATATCCGCCTCCTTAATTTCCAGAATATCCTGCTCTCGGTGATACAGCACTACCCTTACTTGAGGATAGCTTTTTGCAATATGTGCAGCCAATGCTTCCGCTGAATAAACCGACCGGTGTTGCCCCCCGGTGCACCCGAAATAAACGCAAAGCGAATTGAATCCACGTCGTAGATATGTTTCAACCGATGCGTCTGACAATGCTTTAGCATGGGAGATGAATCCGTCAATCCTCCCCTCTTCTTCCAGGAAACGTCTGACCGGTTCATCTCTTCCGGTCAAATGTTTATAAGGGTCGTATCGTCCGGGATTATGTATTGCACGGCAATCAAAGATAAAGCCGCCGCCATTGCCCGACAAATCAACCGGCATCCCACGCTTATATGAGAAACTGCCCACAATCACTGTCAAGCCATCATAGCTACAGATAGAACTCAATCTGGTTGTTTCTACCACCTTTGGCAATTCCGGCAAACGGTTGATAATTTCATTCAGATATGGGAACTTCTCGCAAAACACTGTAGAATGCAGATGCTCCCGCAGGTTGGTCAGTGCGGTAGGTATGCTTTTTATAAAATGCGGTTTTCCCTCAATCCATCCCCTGAACCCATAGGCTCCAAGCGTCTGAAGCATTCTGAACAGCACAAAAAATGGCAGATATTTCCGGAACTTGTTTTCATTGAAGTCCTGAGATACCATCCGTGCCTCATTGATATATTCCTCAATCAGAACATCGCGCAGGTTTTCCGGGATATTAGCCCGGGCCTGCCATAAAAACGACGCCACGTCATATTCCTCCGGGCCTCGTCTCCCACCTTGGAAATCAATCAAAAAAGGGGCATTCTCCACCAACATCACATTTCGGCTCTGGAAATCGCGTACCATGAATGCCGAAGCTTCTGAAGCGCGTCGCATCAATATCTCCGACAGTTTATCGAACTCATCATCAAGCCGGGATTCTGAAAATTCAAGTCCCGAGGGTTTCAGAAAATCATAATTGAAATAGTTTAGGTCACGGCTGACCATCTTGGCATCCATCGCCTCTTGTGGATAACACACCGAAAAATCCAATCCCTCGCTGCCGGTGAACTGCACATGCGGTAGCATCTTTATCGTCTTGGCAAGCAACTCCTGCTCGTCTATCGTAAACCCGCCGCTTTGCCTACCATGGGCAATCGCGTCATACAACGATTCGCCGCCCAAATCTTCCTGAAGATAAGCGAGACCGTCATTACCAACAGCCAAAACTCCTGGCACAGGCAAACCTTTCGATGCAAAATGATGCGATAATTCGATAAACGCCAGGTTCTCATCCCGGTCAGTACCGATTGTTCCTATAACCGTCTCCCCTCCACCTTTATGCATATAACCCGACAGCCTGAAATATCGGCGGTTAGAACCCGCACCCGCCAATGGCGCAACATTAGCGGGTGCGGTTCCGAATTTCTCTTCATAAAGCTGTGCAAGTTTCTCTTCCGCCCTCATATGTTCGCAAAAACTATTTCTTTTCAGTTTCAGCTTCATCGGCTGCTTCAGCAGCCTGGTCTTCTGCGATTTCGCTGTCTTTGAAGTCTGTCACATCGGCAGCGATAAGCTGGTTATACCAACTCAGAAGTTTGCGGATATCGGTGGTATAAACACGATCCTCATCATACTCCGGCAGAATAGTCTTGAAATACTCGCGTAATGCACCGTCATTCATAGCTTTTACGTCCACCGGCTGCCCGTTGTTTGTCTGCTTTACCTTCTCGAGCACCTCCGACAAAGGCTCGTCATCTTCAACCGTATAGATTGAAATATCACCGAGAGAAACAACTTTATCACGCGCATATGCAGGCATACGTTTGCCGTTGGTCAGGCTTTCTACGATAAGCATATTTTTACCTTGGCTGACCAAGCGGTAAAGCCCCGGTTTCCCTGAAATTGAAAGGATTCTCTTCAACATTGTTGTCAGTTTTCTTAAAAATCTAAACTAATAATCTTCAGCGGCCGGCCAAACCGTTGCCGCATATTCTTTTCTGCAAAGTTACTCAACTTTGCCCAACCCCGCAACCCTCTTTCTCCAAATATTAATCTGTCAGACGCCAAGCCTTTGACCCCGTCGGAATCAACCTCGGCAGCGCCACCCTGTTCGCCCTTGATACGAGCAGCAGCTGGGTCAGTGGGGATTTTAGTCTATTGTGATTTCCGGATTTATTGATTTGATATCTGCTATAAAATCCTCTTGATTTTCAGGTGAAATATAAACCCAACTCTTTCTGCCATATCTCAATCCTATACGTTTTGCTGATAGGGCTGGCGACGAAAGTATTGTTGATTTATGTGTTATTTCTGAGATTTTGCACACCGGCAAATCCATACGGAACAAAAAACCGCATCGGATATGCAATATACCCCCCTTTATTGTGTAATCCGTATGTAATAAAATATCAAACATAAGCCATAGGCAGAAGCCCATAAATACAACATTTATCAAAAGAACCCATGTCGATTTATAGCTTAGATATATCGAACCCACAAATGCAAGAGTCATACTAATGCAAGTCCAAAGATACCATTTGGCGACTTTTGATTTATATACCTTTTCCATTCCCCAAAATTACCGAAAATATTGGGGTTTTTAATCATGTACGTGAGTCTTTTACTTTGGGTTAACTACTATGAACCCTTACATAGTTAAGATCCTCAAAGTGGAAATTGCCTTTCATAACTTCTTTGGCTAAGAACTGCGGATTTCGTAACTTTGCAGTTAAAGAATTTTCTATGGGTGAATATCTGAAAAATCTCATACAGCTGATTTTTTCCCCTGCCAAAGGATGGGAAGATGTGCAAGCCGACATGGAACGCGATTTTGATGAATTGCGTACTGCTGATATAGCCACAGCACCTGGCGAGGCTGAAGTGTCTGAGGAGGCCTGGGAAGAACGTCGCGCCATGTGCGACTATTATGCATGTTTTCTGCCAATCATAGGCATTTGTGCCAGTTCGGCTTTTGTAAGGATGTTATACGACGGAGGCCCGGATTTTCTCGGAGCGCTACAAAGAGCCTTGATTACATTTGTGTCTCTTTTCCTTGGCTCGTTGGTTTCCCGCTACGGCTTTCAGTTCTATATGCCTAAATTATTAAGCCGGGGCAAACCGGTATTACGCGGGCGACTGATGGCAATGACCATGTATTCACTGACCTTTCTCGGCATGATTACTCTAGTGGCTAATATAGTTAAAGTGCGTATCGCTTTGATCGAGTTCCTTCCGTTCTATGTTATATTCATCATATGGAAAGGCTGGAAATATGTCGGTGTGGATGAGCGTCATGAGGGTATATTTATGATTATAGCCACAGCCTTTATCCTCGGTTCACCTTATCTAATCTCTTTCCTCCTGCATTCTTTAGTATAATATATTACGATGAAATTCAAAGAAGTAAACATAAAAAACCGTCGTGCCACTTTCGACTATGCCATATCTGAGACCTTCACTGCGGGGCTGGTTTTGACCGGTACAGAGATAAAATCAATCCGTCAGGGTAAAGCATCGTTAGTCGACACATTCTGTTATGTTAACAACGGAGAAGTTTGGGTGAAAAACATGTATATCGCAGAATATTTCTACGGCACCTATAACAACCACACCGAGCGGCGCGACCGCAAGCTGCTGCTAAACAAAAAAGAGATTGCCCGCATCGAGAAAAACGGCAAAGAATCGGGGTTCTCCATAATTCCTCTGCGCATGTTCATAAGCGAAAAAGGCTATGCCAAACTCGTCATAGGCATAGCCAGGGGCAAAAAGGAATATGACAAACGTCAGGCCATCAAAGAGCGCGACGACAAGCGCGACATGGCCCGCATGTTCCAGAAGAGATGACCCGCTTCAGAAATTATTCGCATCGCGACAACACCAGCACTACCCCGCTCTCAGTGCGCGACGCGGCATCTCCGGTGGTGCAGCCTATCAGCCTGTGACGGCCACCGGATTTAATGCCAAGCCGTTTCTGCATCTCTTCCGGTCGCAGCGGATGGTTACGCACGGCCACATCTGCCCTGCCCAGCCGTTTGCCAAGAGCTTTCAATGAGCGGGATGACATATCCGACACACCGTCAATCCTATACCATTTGCCTGGCAAATTGCCGACCACTGCTGCCGCAACAAACAGGTGCGTGTTGCAATGCAGTTTCTTCAAGCCGTTGCTGCGGCACAACAGCCCAAACGGAGCCGCTTTCATGGCGGCAGCGCCAGGTTCAAACAAGAAATCACCCACAACCGGATGTGCGAAGGTTTCACGCGCCGAGCGCTCGTCTTCCGGGTCAAACCGATATTCGGCCGCCCCGTCGGTGACCACTATTTCAACATGGTTGTCTGACCGCTCAAAATCAAGCAACGCAAGCAGTTCTCGGCATTCCCCGCCCTCCTCGGCCACATAAAGCTTTCGAGCTTGTGGCAAATCGCGTAGCGTCTGTGTAATATCGAGCATCGGTGACAGTTTTGCCATTGCATACCGGCATTTTGATGCCAGCAATGGCAACAACCCCATCAAGTCTGGACGGCAATCACGGATATTGTAGACCCGTTCTCCATTCTCACCCCTCCGCGCCGGATCTATAAACACCAGGTCAAACTTATCGCCGTCATATTTCTTTAACCATTCAACCGAATCGCCGGTTATTATAGCCACGTCAGGATTGTCTCTGAAGTTATATCGAGCGGTCTCGGCACCCGATTCCGATAGTTCTATACCGACAGCCTTGCATGAGAGAGCCTCGGATATGGCCCGCAAATCAATTCCCATGCCGCATGTCATGTCAAGAATCCGCTTCGGATTAGCCACTGTCTCTTTGGCAATCGCGGCATGCAGACGCGCTACACTTTCTGATGTGGCCTGCTCAACCGAAAGCGGCGATGTCATAAGCTCGGGTTGGAATGCACCGAACTTACGCCCGCATTTTTTCAGGCATTCGATGTGGTTGATAGCGGCCTCGACCCATGCTTGTCCGCAGCAGTGATATTTAAGCCGCAATTTAGCGACATCTTCATTTCTGTGCCGGTCAACAAACCGGCGAAACTCATCATTGACCATCATGACGCCTTTATTCGGTTGTCTGTTATAATCATAACGGAGGCACACAGGCCGGTAAAGGCCTGTGTGCCTCCGTATTATATAAGCAGGTCGTAAAAATTATTTATCGCCTCTGATTGCTGCGATCCCAGGAAGGATTTTCCCCTCGATAGCTTCGAGAAGAGCACCGCCGCCGGTCGATACATACGACACTTGATCGGCAAGACCGAACTTGTTGACACATGCAACAGAATCACCGCCGCCTACAAGTGAGAACGCTCCGTTATTGGTCGCCTCAACAATCGCCTCGGCAATAGCACGCGATCCGGCAGTGAAATTGTCGAATTCAAACACACCGGCAGGGCCGTTCCAAAGGATAGTTTTCGCATTGCGAATTACATTAGCGAAAGCCTTGCGGGTTTCGGGACCTGCATCCAGGCCTTCCCAACCTTCAGGAATATCCATAACCGAAACAATCTTAGTGTTGGCGTCATTCGAGAAGCTGTCAGCAGCAACACAATCCGTGCCAAGAACAAGATTTACACCTTTTTCCTTAGCCTTTGTCATAATGTCACGGGCAAGGTCGAGTTTGTCCTCTTCGCAGATTGAATTACCCACATTGCCGCCCATGGCTTTGGCAAATGTATATGTCATGCCACCGCAAAGAATCAGGTTGTCAACCTTATCCATGAGGTTCTCGATAATGCCGATTTTAGTCGACACTTTCGAACCACCCATAATGGCGGTGAACGGACGTTTAATATCGCTGAGGATTTTGTCTACAGCGGTAACCTCTTTCTCCATCAGATAGCCGAGCATCTTGTCGTCAGCATTGAAATAATCGGCCACGACAGCTGTCGATGCATGTTTGCGGTGAGCTGTGCCGAATGCGTCGTTAACATAAACATCGGCATATGATGCTAAAGTTTTTGCGAACTCTTTCTGACGCTCTTTCATCTCCTTTTTAGCTGCGTCATATGCGGGATCCTCTTTGTCGATACCTACAGGTTTACCCTCCTCTTCGGGATAGAAACGGAGATTCTCGAGCAGCAGTACTTCACCCGGTTTGAGGTTTGCAGCTGCCTCAGCAGCGTTTGCGCAGTCAGGAGCGAATGTCACATCCCGGCCGAGGGCTTTGGCAACATCGTCTTTAATTTGAGCCAAAGAGAATTTCGGATTGACCTTCCCTTTGGGTTTGCCCATATGCGACATGATGATGAGGCTTCCGCCATCTTCAAGAATCTTTTTGAGAGTGGGAAGTGCACCACGGATACGGGTATCATCGGTGATATGGCCGTTTTCATCCAGAGGCACATTGAAGTCAACACGCACAATGGCTTTTTTGCCTGCGAAATTGTAGTTGTCGATTGTCATTTTATTTATGATGTTTTAAGTTGGATTCAGTAATTGAATAACAATACATTTGCTCTTAGCGCTGACAAATATAGCTTATTTCCAATGAAAAAGCGTTAATAGGAGCGTTAAATTTTACTATATTGGTTCAACATTGCGGCCATTTCTTCTGATAATGTTTTTGCAGCCTGGGCGGCAGCTTGAGCATAATCGGTCTCTTTTGAAGCAAAAATGATGCCGCGCGACGAATTTACTAAAAGCCCGCATTCTTCGGTCATACCGTAGCGACATACCGTAGAAAGATCCCCCCCCTGGGCACCCACACCAGGCACAAGCAGAAAATGCTCTGGAGCATGGCGGCGTATATCGGCAAAAGTCTCACCCTGTGTAGCACCTACCACGAACATCATTTCATCTTTGCCGGCCCATTCCTGTGCTGTGCGAAGCACCCGTGCATATAGAGGCAGACCCACACTTTCTGTGAACTGAAAGTCGTGAGACCCCGGGTTAGACGTCAATGCGAGTAATATGACCCACTTGCCATCATGGCCAAGAAACGGTTTAACGCTATCAGACCCCATGTAAGGGGCAACAGTCAGCGCATCCACATTCATGTCTTCAAAGAATGCTCGTGCATATAAAGCCGATGTATTCCCTATGTCGCCACGTTTTGCATCGGCAATGATGAACTGGTCGGGATAATTGGCGCGGATATATTCAACCGTCTGTGCCAGCACCTGCCATCCCTCTGCACCCATTGCTTCATAGAATGCTGTATTGGGTTTGAATGCCACACAATAAGGCGCCACTGCATCAATGATATTTTTATTAAATTCAAGCATGGCTTCGGCCATAGAGGATGCATCCGCCCTGACACATGCCGGCAACTTTAACGGGTCACTATCGAGCCCGACACATAAAAACGAGCGTTTCCGGGCAATATTCCCGATTAGTTCCTGTCTGTCCATATTTTGTCGATATTTATTGATTCAACATCTCACGATTAATTGGTAATGTGTTAAATTCAAACACACGCTTAAAGCTCGGCGGCTTTGAGTTTCTCGGCATTTTCGGCGATAATCAGATGGTCTATGCAATCTTGGATATCGCCATCGACAAACGCCTGTAGGTTATAAATAGTATAGTTGATTCGGTGGTCGGTGATACGCCCTTGCGGATAGTTGTAGGTGCGTATTTTTGCCGACCTGTCACCGGTCGACACCAGTGTTTTGCGTCGGGAAGCTATGTCATCAACATATTTCTGATGCTCTTTATCATAGATGAATGTGCGCAGGCGGCTCAATGCCCGCTCCTTGTTTTTCGGCTGGTCGCGGGTTTCGGTGCATTCAATAAGAATCTCGTCGGTGTCACCGGTATTTGGATTCCGCCACATGTAACGTAGCCTGACACCCGACTCCACTTTATTCACGTTCTGGCCTCCGGCTCCGCCGCTACGGAATGTTTCCCACTTTATCTCCCCCTCATTTATTTCCACATCAAAGGCCTCTGCTTCCGGCAAAACAGCTACTGTGGCAGCCGATGTATGCACACGCCCCTGTGTCTCGGTAGCCGGAACACGCTGCACACGATGCACCCCGCTCTCATATTTCAATGTGCCGTAAACATTAGCTCCGGTTACAGCAAACACTATCTCTTTGAAGCCTCCGGCCGTACCCTCATTAAAGCTCGTCACAGCCACTTGCCATCCCTTCGATTCGCAATATCTCGAATACATCTTGAAAAGATCCCCGGCAAATAGTGCGGCTTCATCGCCACCTGTGCCACCACGAATCTCCACAATGGCATTTTTTGCATCCTCCGGATCAGCTGGTATCAGAAGCAGCTTTATCTCCTCTTCCAAAGTAGGCAACTCTGATGCAGCCTCTGAAAGCTGCAAATGTGCCATCTCGCGCATTTCAGCATCCGTCTCGTTTTCAAGGAGCGTTTTGGCCTCTTCGATATTTCCCAGCAGATTGCGGTAACGGCGCGTGGCTCCCGTCAGCCGTTCAAGGTCTTTATATTCCTTATTCAGCCGCACATAGCGTTTCATGTCGGCTATTACTGCCGGATCGGTAATCAGTGTTGACACCTCCTCAAAACGGGCTTCAATCCCGTCAAGGCGGTTAAGTAAGGAATTTTCAGCCATATGGCAGTTTCGTGTAAATTATCAAAATATTCTATACATCCGTCAGATGAGTCAGACGGTTTCTTCGGTCAGGGACTGTTTAATAACATCAATCACAGTCTCAACGTAATGAAAAACAAGGCCGGTCAGATAGCGTTCATTGATGTCTTCAATATCACGGCGGTTTTCTTCCGACAGGATTATATCAGTGATTCCGGCGCGTTTGGCCGCCAGGATCTTTTCCTTAATACCTCCGACGGGAAGCACTTTTCCTCTGAGCGTTATCTCCCCGGTCATTGCCAGCCGCGCCATAACTTTGCGGCGTGTAAAGGCCGACACAATTGCAGTGGCCATAGTGACACCGGCCGACGGCCCGTCTTTGGGAATGGCTCCTTCCGGCACATGAATATGTAGGTTGTATGTTTCAAACATATCCTGAGCTATGCCAAGTTCGTCGGCATGGGCTTTGACGTATTGCAATGCAATGATAGCCGATTCTTTCATAACGTCGCCCAAATTACCGGTTAACGTCAGCTTCTCCCCTTTCCCTTTTGACAAAGATGCCTCAATAAACAGAATTTCACCACCTACGGCTGTCCATGCCAGACCGGTAACTACACCGGGAAATTCATTACCCTCATATCGGTCGGAAATATGACGCGGCAGTCCAAGATAGTCATGCAGATGTTCCGGACGGATTTCCTCCGGAATCTCTTTTTTCTGCATTTTCTGCAATACGGTCTTACGCACCACTGCTGACAGTGATTTCTCAAGCTGACGCACGCCGCTTTCCGAGGTATAATTTTCGATTATATGGCGTAATGCATCATCTGAGAATTTCAGTCTGTCGATATCGATTTTATGTTGGGCAAGCACCCTCGGTAGCAAATGCCTACGGGCTATTTCCATCTTCTCCTCAACAAGATAACCTGAAATTTCAATAATTTCCATACGGTCAAGGAGCGGCTGCGACAACGTTGACAAAGTGTTTGCCGTGGCAATGAACAGCACATTGCTCAGGTCAAAATCCACATCGATGTAGTTGTCGTGAAACCGGCAGTTCTGCTCCGGGTCAAGCACTTCAAGTAGAGCTGCAGAAGGGTCTCCTTTGAAATCCGTACCGATTTTGTCAACCTCGTCAAGCAATATTACCGGATTGCTTGATTTGGCTTTGCGGATTGAATCCATTATACGTCCGGGCATGGCCCCTATATATGTGCGGCGGTGTCCGCGGATCTCAGCCTCATCATGCAACCCCCCAAGCGACACCCTCTGATAATTGCGACCCAATGCCTTTGCAACAGACTGTCCTAACGAAGTTTTGCCTACGCCTGGGGCGCCGACAAGGCAGAGAATAGGGGCTTTCCCTTCTGGGTTGTTCATCAACACGGCCAATTGCTCAAGAATGCGGTCTTTCACTTTTTCAAGACCGTAATGGTCACTGTTAAGAACACTCTCAGCCTTTTCAAAATCTTCATTCAAAGGGGTCGAGATATTCCATGGCAAATCAAGCACAGTCTCAATATAGGTAAGCAATGTGGAATAATCAGGCGTAGACGGGTTCATTCGGGTTAGCCGGTCTACTTCCTTCTCCATCTGCTTTGCCACGCTCTCGGGGAGTTCTGCTTCTTTCAGACGTTTGCGTAAAGTAGCGGTCTCTTCATCCTCATCGCCGTATAGTTCCTCTTTTATTGCATTCATCTGCTGATGGAGGAATGCATTGCGGCTCTGCTGAGTCATCTCTTCGCGCGCCCGCTCTTTGATATTATTCGCAAGTTCCAGGTTGTCGATTAATAGCTGCAATGCTTGAAACAGCTTGAAAGCGCGTTGTTTCACCATGTTGACGGCCAACAGTTTCATTTTGGCTGCCGGGTCGATGGGCAGGTTGGTGGCAATTGTGTTAACAAGTTCTGCCGGATGTGTCAGACCGTCTATTGTCAGCATAAACGCAGGATTGCCGTCTGATACAGACGATATTTGTTTACATGCTTGCCGGATGCTGTCGAGCAACACCTCAAACTGCTTGTCGGGGCTTTCCGACAACTTATCTGCAACCGGTTTGGCCATGACATTCAACTCCGAACCAGGGATACTATTCCCTTCGGATGCTCCGATTATTTTAAATTTTCCACGAGCCCTGACCAATGCTGTGTGTCCGCCTCCGGGCAAGTCAAGCACCTGCACCACATCGGCTATAACGCCATAGTGGAACACTTTACTTATGTCGGTCACATGTTCGTCAGACGGGTTGAGCTGACAGCATATGCCTACGGGGATGTTGTTTGCCGAGGCATAGTTGGCAACCTTGCGGGCATTATCCCTGATGAGGGCAATGGGTATGGTGACATCGGGAAACAGCACGAGGTTCCGCGTGGCAATCACCGCTAAATCATCCCACTGTGGTTCAGCGGTATTCTCAGCCGGATTGAACTCGAATCTCCCGAAAGAAACTATCTGGCAATTTTCGTCCATATGTAAGTATGTGGATTTTGGATTTTGCGGCTGCAAAGGTACGAAAAAATCCCCACAAACAGAAGAGCCTGGCAGAGTCTGTCAAAACATCTCCCCCATGATTGACTTATTGGATAAATTGTTGTCATGGATTTGACGACGGCAAAATCGCCAAGCTATAGTTTTAAGCTAAACATGTTGCGTAACATATGAAATATTATTGTCGTTAGCGGAATAATTGCTAATTTGCGCTCCGAAAGGTTACATGTCACCAATAGCCCGATTGGAGAATCGGTTCGGCATATTCGGTGCTGCCTTTTCAGAAGTTTCATTATAAACTTACTAAAACTCTAATAACATGAAGGTTTATCAATCAAACGAAATCAAAAACATCTCTTTGCTCGGCAGCAAAGGCTCGGGAAAAACCACACTCGCTGAAGCTATGCTCTACGAGTGTGGAGTTATAAAACGTCGTGGCACAGTTGAAGCTCAGAATACCGTTTCAGACTATTTCCCAGTGGAAAAAGAATATGGCTATTCCGTATTCTCCACTGTTTTTTATGCAGAGTTCCTCAATAAAAAACTTAATGTGATAGACTGCCCGGGGGCTGATGATTTTGTAGGAAACGCCTATACAGCACTGAGTGTCACAGACACCGGTGTTATACTCGTAGATGCCCAATATGGAGTGGAAGTAGGCACGCAGAACATTTTCCGCACCACCGCTACTCTTAAAAAGCCTGTAATCTTTGCCATCAACCAACTTGACGGTGAAAAAGCTGATTATGAAAACACGTTGGAACAAATGCGTGAGATTTTCGGGCCGAAAGTAGTGCCTATCCAATATCCTTTAGCCAGCGGCCCGTCGTTCAATTCTATGATTGACGTTCTGCTGATGAAGAAATATTCTTGGGGACCCGATGGCGGTGTGCCTACCATTGAGGAGATTCCGGCTGAAGAGCTCGACAAAGCCAATGAATTGCACCAGGCTCTTGTTGAAGCTGCCGCAGAAAACGATGAGACCTTGATGGAGAAATTCTTTGAGCAAGGGCATCTGACCGAAGACGAGATGCGCGAAGGCATCCGCAAAGGTTTGGTCGACAGATCTATTTATCCGGTATTCTGCGTGAGTGCATTAAAGGATATGGGTGTGCGCCGTATGATGGAATTCCTTGGCAACGTTGTGCCATTCGTCAATGACATGCCGTCTCCTATCGACAACGCGGGCGACGAAGTGAAACCCGACAGCAACGGTCCTCTGAGCATATTCATGTTTAAAACCACTGTTGAGCCCCATATCGGTGAAGTGCAATACTTCAAGGTTATGTCTGGCACGCTCAATGCAGGAGCCGATCTCGACAATGTTACCAGAGGAAGTAAAGAACGTCTCGCCCAGCTTTATTGCGTCTGTGGCCAGATGAAAACCCCTGTCGACAAATTGTGTGCCGGCGACATAGGTGCTACAGTGAAGCTGAAAGATGTACGTCGTGGCAACACCCTTGATGAAAAAGGCTGTGAGATAGCTTTCGATGATTTCATTAAATATCCGGCTCCGAAATATCAACGCGCCGTAAGGCCGGTAACCGAGAGTGATGCTGAAAAGCTGTCGGTCATTCTTAACCGTATGCACGAAGAAGACCCGACATGGGAAATTGAGCAGAGCAAAGAGTTGAAGCAGACCATTCTCTCCGGTCAAGGCGAATTCCACCTCCGTACACTCAAATGGCGGGTAGAGAACAACGACAAATTGCCCATCATATTTGAAGAACCGAAAATTCCATATCGAGAGACCATCACAAAAGCCGCACGTGCAGATTATCGTCATAAAAAACAATCCGGAGGTGCAGGCCAGTTCGGAGAAGTGCATCTGATTATTGAACCATATACTGAGGACGCCCCACTGCCTGACACTTACAAATTCGGCAATCAGGAATATAAGATGAGTGTGCGCGACACCCAGGAAATCCCACTGTCGTGGGGCGGCAAACTTGTGGTGCATAACTGCATTGTGGGAGGTGCCATCGATGCCCGTTTCATACCTGCTATCATAAAAGGCCTGATGGACCGCATGGAGCAAGGCCCCCTCACCGGTTCTTATGCTCGCGACGTGCGTGTATGTGTCTATGACGGCAAAATGCATCCGGTCGATTCCAACGAAATCTCGTTCCGACTGGCAGCACGCAACGCTTTCTCCGAGGCATTCCGTAATGCCAATCCTAAAGTGCTCGAACCAATCTACGATGTTGAGGTAATGGTTCCGTCTGATGTCATGGGTGATGTCATGAGCGACCTCCAAGGACGCCGCGCCATCATCATGGGTATGTCGTCGGAAAACGGGTTTGAAAAAATTTCAGCAAAAGTACCCTTGAAAGAGATGGCATCATATTCAACCGCGCTCAGCTCAATTACCGGCGGCCGTTCTTCTTTCACCATGAAATTTGCTTCCTACGAGCTTGTTCCGGGCGACGTGCAGGATAAACTGCTGAAAGAATATGCCGAGAAAAACACTGATGAATAATCAACTCTGATAAGTTAATAAAAAACGACCTTCATTCTTAATATGAAACGTGGCGGCATCATGCAATGCATATGTCGCCACGTTGTTATTGAGGTTATTATTCCCCGGCTTTTGAGATTCCTCAGAGCTTTCAAAACAAACCGCCATACAAGCATGCCATCCGGAATATAAAATTACGAGGGCGTTGCAACGCCCTCGTAATAATCAAGTTGATTCAAACTGGATTTATGCTTTAAAGCGCAACCTTTGAAATTTCACATTGGCCATCCTTGAATTTTACAACCTTAATGTATATACCGTTTGAAGGAACCGGAATACTGCGTCCCTGTATATCATAATATGAAATTCCTTCTATAGCCGACAGATTGTTAAGAACCTCATTAACACCGCCGAATGCAGACACAGATGTCATGGCTGAATTGAGGATTTCTCCGGTTTCAACATATACTACGGCAGCCACCACATGCAATTTTGACTTATCTTGCACTAAAAGTTTGCCTTCAAGGCTGACCGCTTTGGTTACGTCGAGTTTCCACTTGCTCTCAATCGCCTTATCTACTTCAATCATTTTCGGGAGTGTGCCCTCAATCCCTCTGGCTGGAGTTGACAATACAACAACATCATCATAATGCATATTATTGATATACTTAGGCTGCTCAACGAGCCAATCAAGATCCGACGGCCATTTCCCATATTCACCTGAATACTTATTGTCCTGGAACCATTCTTCATCTGATAAATCATTGGCAATGAGCATGTATGCCATTCGATAATCGTGTTCACCTGTGTTTTTGACGAATTTTAAAGTAGAACTGATGTCGATGATTTCGGAATTGTCATCAGAAAAAGCTGCTTTGACACTTAAGCTGACCGGGGTAAAGCGGGATGCATACCTTTCCCATACATCATCAAGACCGAATGAAGAAAGTCCAATAGCATTATCTCCGAAATATGGATCCGTCTCATATACACGGTTAATCCATGCCACTGGCAATGCTGGAGCCGGATTTGGGTAATCAGTAGGCTCGATGATACTCAATGGATCCAGCGAATGATATGTCACTCCCACAAATAAATCGCCATACAACTTCTTCATATTGTCGAATCCGGTGATTCCACGCGGGCAAAACCCGCATGTGGAGCCGGTATATTCCTCAACCAATGGCCGGAGAACGGGTATTTCAGACACGACGGTCAACTTGCCGATGCATGATTTGCCAACATTATTGTTGACCTGTCCGTTGATTTTTGTCAAAGAGATATTCAAATTCTTTTCGCACCGTTCAGCAATCGGAGGTAGTGCGACCGATAAGTCCAGGCTGGATAAAAATGAGGCCTTTGCAGGTTTTTCGATAGTAACCTTCACGGTGCCGTTATATCCGTCTGCAGCATAATCACATTCGATAGATTCAATTGGATCTGAACCATATGTTGTGATAGTCAATGGAACGCTGAAGCCGGAACCGACTGCCGCATAAACCTCTGCATTAATATCGGTTGCAGCCGAATTCGCTTCTACATTCCCCAATATGGCCTCGAACGGTATGTATCTGTTTATTTGTCCCCCAATATTCTGCCATGTAGTATATGTTCTTGAAGAACGAGCCCAAAATCCGTGAGTTGTAACTCCCGCATCAGTAAGAAATGACACTACCGGCCTTTGCTGCTCTTGTGTGTCTTTGGCATCAACAACGAAGGAATATCCTGCATAAACCCCTTCATCTGTTATTTTGTACGGACTGTCAAGAACCAGTTCGATATATCCGTCTTTAGGAGTTACTTCGCGGTATTCTATAGCGGCGTTTTCAATCCCGTAATTATCAAGGGTATTGGCGAGCCAGATTTTAAACGCAGACACCCCCTCAGATATCGTAACCGGGAATTTTATTGATTTTATATCAAGCCCGGTAAAAGGTGCCCCTCCGATATTGATGGCTATATCATAATTTTCTTTTTTTGACGTCCCCCATCCGGAGGTGTTTTCTGCGTCGGAGAGGTTGTTATATCCGACTTCATTATAAGCACACAGTGGTGCTCCTGACGAGAACAGGAACACCACTGCGGTTATAGCATGCTTAATATTATACATCATTGCCTAATATTCATTTACGCACAACTTTTGAATTCATGACTGTGCCGTCGGTATAACGCACAGTTTTCACGCACACACCCTTGTAATCCGGCATGACGTTACGGCCGGTAAGGTCGGTATACGTAACATTTTCAATCTCCTGTTCTGAAACGGTAGATTCCAATGAGGCGCTTTGAGGTGTGTCTGCAACAGACGTCTCTTCTGTCAAACGGTTATAATAAGCGATTTTTGAAGATGTCTTTTCTTTTGTAGCCGGATCAGTGTAATAGCTCTGCACACCGAATTTTTCGAAATCAAGTTTGTAGAACATCAAATAACGCTTATTGGGATATGTCTTATAATCAATGCCCAAATCATTCCTGAACATATATGGCAGTTCATCAGTAGGCTCTCCAAGACCCTTATAATTTTCATACAAGGCGTCTTCTTCATCGAATACCAGTTTCTTGTCATCCAGGTAAACGGAATATGACATGTTATCACGCAACAGGGCATTGCCTTTGACATCTACCATCGGGATATTCACCTCAATTGAACCCCAGCCATATTCTAAATCATAACGGAAGAAAGGCATGTCAAACGACGGAGTTGCAGGTACATCCAATTCGTCAATATGAGCCATTTTGATTTGGCCTTTAAGCATGGCATGTGACGTACTTTCGTAACCGGTATTTTTGCCATACTTGACCATTGCATAACGATCTTCATTGGTCAGGACTAAGGTCTTAGCCTCAGGGTCATAATCAAATTCCAGCTCATCGCTTAACGGAATATACGGAGTTATGAAATCGGACTCACCTTCTTGTGCTGACATGAAATAAACATAATAATCATTATATGTCTCCTGGTCAGTAATGCGTCCAAGATATTGTTTAGACGGGAAGTATACTTTATTTCCTTCAACACGCCCTTTTATACAAGCTGTAGGTTGGTCGTCCCAAAAGCCTGTCATATACATCTCATTGTTGTCGAACATAACCTCAATCTGGGAGGCTTGCTTTGGGTAATAATTCCACGACCACAGTTCGGCTTCTCCTTCGGGCATTTTTGACACTTTTTCTTGGACTTTCGCATATATGACATTGGTTTCTCCAATACCAATCGGATCTAATGCACCATCCTCTCCATCAATCAGACCAAGCATGACTTCTGGTTCATTAGAGATAATCGAATCATTGCGGAATGTATAGGTCATTGCAGTTTCTTCATCTATAACCCATTTCTTTTTCCCATCGATAACCACATTTTTAAGCCTTTGCACATATATTGGCTCTATCGTACCGTCACTCTTTTCATTCAGTTTGATAAGCTGGGGGGTATCCACTGTGATGATGTCATCTTTCAACTCTCCTTTTATCCAGGCTCCCGTTAGATAACTTGTAATCGGGTCTTTAAACCATACAGTAACACCGTCGTCTCCAAAGACCACTTCCCGATGAAAGCCATCATGGAAATCGGCACTTATAAACACTCCAAATTGGCTGCTGTAAGATGTTGATGATACGATAAAATTACGTAAATTGCCTGCCGGTGTTTCCATCACAGGTTGTTCTGCTGCCTGCGCATTAGCGAAACTAATGCTCAATAGCCCAAAAGCCAGGGGAAATAATGATTGTTTCATAAAAAAGCTCTAAAATGAGTTGGTTTAATATTATTCTTGGAAACTGTTTGAATTTAACCCAGAGATATAATTAGAGGATTTTTGGAGAGAATTTCGCAAGTTGATGAGCGAAAGATGCGAGCATCGTAACCGAAGAAACTTGTGAAAAGCGCCCAAAAAGACCTCAAGCTATATTTGAAATGATTCAACATCATTCCATTAATTGGCAATGTGTTAAATCCAAACGCTCTCTATGAGAGTGTAAGTGAAAATGTGGATTATCCTCCCTAAGATTGCTTGTTCGACATAGTCTGCATCTGTCGTTGGGCTATCTCAATCGTTTTCATTAAACGTTGTCGTTTAACTTCGTTATCACGGGCTCTTATAATGGACGATGAATAACGGTAAGCGTTAGCAATGCCTTGAGTCTGAGCTGTAGTCAGATTTACCGATTTCTTAGCCTTACTGCCGTTAAACGTGATTTTAATATTCTGTGGAAGTGTCTGCGGCTGGAATTTAGCTGCAAGTGCACCTATTGTATCACTTTGCTCTGGAGAGAATGTGATTACTTCCCCACCTCCTATGCGGTAGTTGCTTTCCCCATCATATGCCACCTCAGGTGTAGTTGCGGAATAATCTCCAATGACAAGCGTTATGGAAGTATGCCCTACTGAAGGGTTTGATGATGACACAACATAGAATTGCCCGATTTCAGACACCCTCGCTTCAATTCCTGTGGAATTCATGAAATCCGGTTTATATGCTTTATCATCAATCCAATATCCCTCAATCATTCCGGGTGTTTTAATCCACTTCAGCTTAGGTTTTAACTGTTCCATAAACTGCTTGTCGGCATTTGCCATTGAATCAATAGAGGCTATTTCCAACATTGCAGCCTGCTCAATAACCTTAGGCCGCAATGACATAGCCTCCCGTTGAATACCGATTTCCGAAGGGTATCCCTTCTGAAGTGAATCAAGCAGAATGGTCGCAGATGCATAATCACCTGCTTGAAAAGCCTGGTCTGCCTGATTATATAGCTCACGCGCATCAGGATTTTCCGACTGCCCGCATGAAACCATAGCAACAACAGCTGCAATAGAAAGTATGTTATAATTCATGGTCACTATTTTTTGATTTGAATACGATATTAAGATGAATGATGCCGAAGCCTACTTGTCAGCCGGCCCTGTTGACCTCTTTAACGCCTTTGACAGTCTGAATTTTTTTTATCAGACTTGTCAGAGTGCGGGTGTCATTAACACCGACAATCAGATGGCCGTGGAATAAGCCATCGTGTGAATCAATGGCAATATTTCGGAGCACAACATTTTTCTCTTTTGATATTATCGATGTTATATTGGTTACAATACCTATATCATCACGCCCCACAACCCGCAAGGTGGCTCCGAATTGCGATCCGATTTTGCCAGACCATCTGGTGGTTATCATCCTGTATGGATAACGTTCTTCGATATGACGGGCATTCGGACAATCAGACCGATGTATCTTGATAACGCCCTCAGATGATATGAACCCGAACACGTCATCACCGTAAATCGGATTGCAACATTTGGCAAACCGGTAGCTGATACCCTTGATGTCATTGCCTATTACAAGCACATCCCCGCCATCGTTTTGCGATACATCAGACTCTTCTGGTTGGTTCTGCAATGTAAACTCCTCTGCAGATATGCGGGTGGTATGAGCCTCGTGTTGCTGAACATCGAATGCTACATATTTCTCTGTGACAGCATTCACATCAAGATGCTCATTTGCTATGTCATTGAAGAAATCCGTGCTGTTTTTAAATCCGAGTTTTTTGATTAATCGGCTCAAGGTTGCTTCATCAAGATTGATTTTGCGGTTCTTGAACCGTCGCTGCAACATCTCACGCCCCAATTCCGCCGACCGGTTTTCACGCTCCTTGAGCGTCTGTCTTATTTTTGTCCGGGCTTTGGATGTGACAACGAAATTAAGCCAGTCTTGTTTTGGCTGTTGCGACGCAGATGTGAGAACTTCCACAGTATCGCCGCTACGGAGCCTATAGGTCAACTTCTCATTCTTTCCGTTGACCATTCCTCCCACACACATGCACCCGAGCTTTGAATGGATATTAAATGCGAAATCGAGCAATGTCGCTCCGGCGGGTAAACGGTATAAATCCCCTTTAGGAGTGAACACAAACACCTCTTTGTCATATATATCCATCTTGAAATTACGCATCAGCTCCATAGGGCCGGAATCAGCGGTTTCAAGTATATCGCGCACATTATTCATCCAGGCATCAAGATTGCTTTCGCTCTTTATACCTTTGTAACGCCAATGGGCCGCAAGTCCTTTTTCTGCAACCAGATCCATGCGGCGGGTACGGATCTGCACTTCAACCCATTTCCCTTCCGGTCCGGCTACGGTTATATGTAACGACTCATAACCATTACTCTTAGGAATCGAAATCCAATCTTTCATTCGTGAAGGATTCGGCTGGTACATATCGGTGACAACTGAATAAGCCAACCAACAATCGCTTTTCTCTTTCTCCGGAGGAGTGTCGATAATTATGCGTATCGCAAAAAGGTCATAAATGTGGTCGATATCGTTCTTCTGCTTTTTCATCTTGTTCCAGATGGAGAATATCGACTTTGTTCGTCCTTTTATATCAAAATTCAGATTTAACCCTGAAAGCTTTTCCTTTATAGGCGTGATAAATGCCGAAATATATGCATCACGCGCATTCTTACGCTCATTAAGCTGCCTGGCTATGGATGTATATGTCGCGCGGTCGGTGTATTTAAGCGACATATCCTCAAGCTCCGATTTTATAGAATATAATCCAAGCCTGTGGGCCAGCGATGCATATAGATAGTTAGCTTCATAGGCCACATCATGCACCAGCTTTTCATTAGGATGATGGTTGATGATTTTCATAAGCACCAGCCGGTCGACAATCATAATGATAATGACCCTGATGTCTTCTGCAAAAGCCATCAACAATCTGCGGAAATTCTCAGATTCAACCGCCGCGCCTCGCTGATAAAGCGTTGAAACCTTAAGCAACCCCCGCACCATCTTTGCTATATCATCGCCCCATTCTTCTTTGATGTCAGTCTCCGAAAGCGCATCTGTCAGACACAGCGGATAAAGCAATATGGCAATTACCATATTACGGTCGGGACTGACCCTCAAACACAACTCTCCGGCGGTTATAACACTTCTTATGACGGCCGAATTGCCGAATTTGTCGCGGTTATACCTGCCGCTGCACACCCCGCGACGCATAATCTCGCGTAGGCGCCTGATGTCTTCCGTTTCAGCCGTTTCCCCGGCATTCCGGAGCAATGTGCGGAAATAGCCGGGTAATGCCCGGAGTTCCTCATCCCCCAATAGATTACGTTTTTGCTCCTGAGTCAAATCCGTAACTACATCGGCATCTTGAGCTTTCAACCTGCTGTCGTGAACATCATCAGCGAATGGTATCCTATGACCTGTCATCTTGCAATCCTTTTACCTTAATAACCATACCCCCCCTTAAAGCTCCCCCACACTCCGATAGTAAACGTCACATCGTGCCACCTTGTTTCTTATTGTGCTCGCTTGTGATTATGTAGTCTTTTACCTCCTGGAACAGGCGTGTGGCAAACACGAACTCATTAAGGGCTTCGTTTGAAGTGGTGAATATCCGTTCTTTATCGCCTACCCAGGCCCTGCGGCCCTTATTGATAAACACGATATTCTCCCCTATGCCCAACACCGAGTTCATATCATGGGTATTGATTATGGTGGTGATGTTATATTCGTGGGTTATGTCATGCAACAGCTCATCAATAAGAATCGATGTTTTAGGATCGAGTCCGGAATTGGGCTCATCACAGAAAAGGTATTTTGGATTGAGGGCTATGGCACGGGCTATGGCGACACGTTTCTGCATACCACCTGATATCTCCGACGGATATTTGTTTTCAGCCCCCTGCAGATTGACCCGTTCCAGGCAGAATCTCGCACGATCCATCATCTCCCCTTTCCCCATTTGCGAGAACATCCTCAAAGGGAACATCACATTGCCGAGCACTGTCTCAGAGTCAAACAATGCCGACCCCTGAAAAAGCATCCCTATCTCTTTTCGCAGAGATTTCATCTGCGATGTTGTCATTTTCAGAAAGTCTCGGCCATCGTAAAGGATTTCCCCCGATTCCGGACGGATTAGTCCCACTATCGATTTCATCAGCACGGTTTTACCCGAACCGCTCTGCCCGATAATCAGATTTGTTTTGCCGGTATAGAACGTGGCATTTATATCGTGGAGTATATTTTTGCCGTCAAACGACTTTGAAATGTTCTTGACTTCAATCATTGCAACAGGAGTTTTGTCAATACTACATCGAAAAGCAGAATCAGGATGCTGCTCGAAACCACAGCGTTGGTGCTTGCTTTTCCTACCTGGAGAGCGCCACCCTTTACATTATAGCCGAAAAATGATGCTACAGAGGCTATTATGAATGCAAATACAAGCGATTTGATAAGTCCGTACCATACATACCATTCCTGGAAAAACGCCTGCAGCCCGTAGATATATTTCGACACACTAATCATATCGGTAAACAGGGCCACACCCCAGCCGCCTATAAACGAGGTGAATATACAGAATATAACGAGCACCGGCATGAAAAACACAAAAGCTGTTATTTTTGGCAACACCAGGAAATTAGCCGAATTTATCCCCATTATGTCAAGCGCGTCAATCTGCTCGGTCACACGCATAGTGCCTATTTCGGATGCGATACTCGACCCCACCTTGCCGGCAAGAATCAGACAAAGCATCGAATTTGAGAATTCAAGCAACACAATGTCGCGGGTAGCCAATCCTACGGAATAGGCCGGAATAAGCGGAGATGTGACATTGAGTTGCATCTGGATAGTTATCACAGCCCCGATAAACAGTGAGATAACAATTACCAAAGGTATCGAATCCACGCCTAACTTTATGATTTCCTGGATTGTCCGTTTACCATACACGGTCCATTTGTCGGGAATGGAAAATGTTTTACGCAGAAAAAATATATACTTCCCGAACTCTTCAAGTGATTTTGTTATAACCATGAATCAACAGGTGTTATGGCTGATGCTTACAGCCCTTATACTAAAATCATCTTGACTTTCCTTTACGGGAAAAATCAAGATATGCAAAAAAAGCCTTATCGACTTCATTGACAAAGGTACGAATTTTTAGTAAAAAACACACCCGCATACAGTTTGTTTGGGGTATTTTTACTAATTTCGTAGCCATTAACGCAAACTATTGTCGGCATTATATCTTCCGGATATATGCGGAAATTTGAACAGACTGATTATGCTGATTATCGGAATAGCCGGTGGAACCGGCTCAGGCAAGACAACTGTGGTTAATAAAATTCTGGCGTCGTTTCCCGCCGGAGAAGTTGCCGTTATTCCTCAGGATTACTATTATAAAGATTCATCGCATATCCCCCCCGAAGAACGCAGTAAAATCAATTTCGACGAGCCGAATGCCATTGAATGGACTCTGTTGGTCGAACAATTACAGCAGCTGAGAGAGGGGCGCCCGATTGAAATGCCGACATATTCCTATCTGACATGCACGCGCCAGAAAGAAACGGTGCATGTAGAGCCTTGCGATGTTGTTATCGTTGAGGGGATATTGGTTCTCACAGACCCGGTCATGCGCCAGATGATGGATGTGAAATGTTTTGTTGACGCCGATCCAGACGACAGGCTTATAAGAGTCATTGCCCGCGACTGCATTGAGCGCGGACGCACTCCGCAAATGGTTATCGACCGTTATGAAGGGGTGCTCAAGCCTATGCATAACATGTATATCGAGCCTTCAAAACGCTATGCCGACCTGATAATCCCTCAAGGTGGAACGAATGCCGTTGCCATAGGATTGCTTACAGATTATATCGACGGACGTCTGCGACGCAACCACGACAACGACGAACCGGAACTCTAAGACGAAAGGCACATGGATCAACAGATTGAGAAAATTGACAGCACTTCCCCAATTCCAGATACGAAGGCCGATGGGAAAATGGTGCTCCGCACTGAGAATCTCGTCAAGAAATACCGGCAGAGAACAGTAGTAAACCATGTGTCTATCGATGTGACACAGGGTGAGATTGTTGGTTTGCTCGGCCCTAATGGCGCCGGTAAGACAACAACATTCTATATGACCACCGGGCTTATAACCCCTAATGAAGGGCAGATTTTCTTAAACGACAAGAACATAACTAAATATCCGGTTTATAAGCGCGCACAAAACGGCATCGGATATCTTGCTCAGGAAGCATCGGTATTCCGTAAGATGACGGTTGAGAATAACATACGGTCAATACTCGAGATGACCGATATGACCAAAGAGCAACAACGCGACAAGCTGGAAAGCCTCATTTCAGAATTTCGATTAGAAAAAGTGCGCAAGAATCTCGGCGACCGCCTGTCGGGTGGAGAGCGCCGCAGAACCGAAATAGCTCGATGCCTGGCGATAAACCCCAAATTCATAATGCTTGACGAACCTTTTGCCGGAGTTGACCCTATTGCGGTTGAGGATATACAGGAGGTGGTCTACAAACTCAAAGAAAAAAACATAGGGATTCTCATCACCGACCATAATGCGCAGGAAACACTACGCATTACCGACCGCGCATATCTCCTTTTCGAGGGTAAGATTCTATTTCAGGGCACATCTGAAGAATTGGCTGCCAACCCGGTGGTGAGAGAAAAATATCTTGGCCGTAATTTCATATTCCACCGCAAGCAGTTCTCCCCTTCAAGATAATATCATCTTTGCTGGCGGCGGATTGCCATAATTCCAACAATGGTAAGCAACAAGCTGGCCGAAACCATTATAATCGATGATGCCGAATTTAAATCCGTCCCGATTTTGTCAGCATTAAACGCAGATTCAGGATTATTGGTAGCATACCACGTCGAGCATACCACTACGGTGTTGTTAAACATATGCACGATAACCGGAATCCAAAGCGATTTGCTCCACCACAATAGATAACCGAAGAACGCACCTAACAGCATACGCGGCACAAAACCGAAAAACTGAAAATGGAACAAGCTGAAAAGCAATGACACAATCCATATCACTGCGTGAGGATTCATCCTCGACGACATTATAAGCCTCTGCATGGCGCCTCTGAAAAACAGCTCTTCGCTAAACCCGGCTAAAGCACCCACAATCAACACAGAAACTATAAGCGATGGGATTGAAGCTCCTGCCATAAGCATGTCCGTAACAGCAGCAGCATTCTCTTCCAACATTCTAAGCGTTTGTTCTATCTGCCCCATATTGGCCGGTAGGTGGATATTCTGATTCCATTCAATCACCAGATTCATGGCCGGAACAGAGGCCAATAACGTGAGTAGCGATAGTAACAGCATTCGCCAGTTTGGTCTGACGTCGACCGCCATCAATTTCGCCGGAAGGCGCGTCGAAACCAATGCAGTGATTATGGCAGGAAGAATAAACACGAGCAAATCCTGAACCACCATGGCTATGCGTAGCGCAGCAACGGGTTTCTTTATAATAGCTCCTAGCCATCCGGTCAATATCGGAGTCAGTATCAGGAAAAATGCAAATAACGAGAACAATAATATTAACGCACTGCCAGGTTGGCGCACAGTCATTCCAATATTATCTCTACGGTAGTTACCATTATTCATGTATTCCATATAATTATGAGACAGTCTGTCATAAATTTAAGTAAAACGATTCAACAAGCGATATGTATTCAGGTGTATACAACCCATAAGTGTCATGAATCGTCAAAATCGTATCTGAACCGGAATCAGTTTTAACCTCACCGGCAGGTTTCACCATTTCACACATCACTCTGCGTGGCGGCTTGCTTGCAGAAGTTTTCACCATACACACCCGAGTGACGTCCATATGCCCAAGTGCAGCAAGAAAATCAATACGTTTGCGATTTTCGGCAGCAGTGACAAATGCCAGTCGTCCACCCTCACGCAGCAAACCTGAGGAAAATGAAATCAAACATTCCAGGTTAAGTGAACCCTCATGGCGTGCGATACATCTGGAATTATCAGGAGACAGAGCGCCAGTGGTGAAAAAAGGCGGATTGCATATAATCATGTCAAAAAATCCGGATTCGCATCCTATGGCAAAGTCTGCAAAGTCACAACATTCAACAGCCAGCCGGTTGCTCCAACAGGAACCGCTGAAATTAGCTACAGTTTCATCATATGCGTCCTGATTAATGTCGATGCCGGTAATTTTCGCAGAATCAAAGCGTTGAGCCATCATAAGAGACAACAGCCCGGTGCCACAGCCAACATCAAGGATATTGACATTCTTGCGACATTGCTCCCCGCTGATTTCGTTAAACGCCCATGCGCCAAGCAGAACCCCGTCAGTCCCCACCTTCATGGCACTTTTGCAGTTCGAAATTTCGAATTGCTTGAAACGGAATACAATTTGACGGCCTGGATTTTTCATTGATGTTAGTTTGAGCAATATCTCATATGCAAATTTACAAAACTTTTCTGTCGGCGACAACGCTTCATGACCATACGGTTGTTATTTTTATAACAGGTAATTTTGAACCGTTATTTATAATGCCTACTTTTGTAGGCCAAAATTGTTTTTAATATGATTGTCAACTCTGCCAGATTTGTCATAAGTAATACTGATGTGAGGAATTGCCCTACTGAAATGCGACATGAATTCGCATTTATCGGTCGTTCAAATGTGGGAAAATCGTCTCTGATAAATATGCTCACAGGCCAAAAATCCCTGGCACAGACATCCTCCACACCGGGTAAGACCTTGTTGATAAACCATTTCCTCGTTAACGACGAATGGTTTCTTGTCGACCTTCCTGGATATGGCTACGCGCAACGTAGTCGTGAAAGCCGTCAGGAAATCTCGCGTATTATCCGGGAATATATACTTAACCGCAGGCAGATGACATGCCTGTTCCTGCTTATCGACGGACGCCACAAACCTCAGAGAATCGACCTTGAATTCATGGAATGGCTCGGTGAGAACGAAGTGCCATTCTGTATAGTCTTCACAAAACTCGACAAGCTGAGTTCCTCTGCAGCAAAAAAAGCGATAGCAGTCTATTGCGAAGAATTGCTGGAACTATGGGAAGAACTTCCTCCTGTGTTCCGCACATCTTCCGTCGACAAAAGAGGGAAAACTGAAATCCTGGCATATATTGAGGAATTATGCAAATTACCTCTTGATTGAATCTATGAACCCAATGCCTCGTTTGTTCGTTGTCAATGTAGTATAATATCAAAAAAACGACAACTATGAACAATAAACTGAATTCGGCTCTTGACGGGTTGAAAGATATGGCAGCAAAAGCTAACCTGACCGACAAACTCCACGATGTAGGTGATAAAATCAAAGATAACCTGAGCAATATCGACATTAAGGAGACTATCAGCGAAGCAAGTGAGAAATTTAAGAGCGGAGGCATCGGTGACGCCATCCACGCAGTGGGCGACAAAATAAAAGAAGCCCTCTCAGGCGATAAACAAGCCGAAGAAGGGCTACGTGATTTGCCGGGTGCGGCCATAAATGCCGCTGATAACAACAAGGTTAACGACAATCTTGTTAATGAGCGCACAAGCACTCTTAACAATAACCCGAGAAATTCCGATATGTAGGTGATAGGAATACCTGTCCAAAAGCAACCGCAGTCTCATTAACGAAACTGCGGTTGCTTTTGGCGAATCAAGGCGGTATAAACAGCCATTTACCTCCGAAGAAGAAAACGCTAAGTTATTTCGAAGCCTCGATAGAATCTTTGCGGAACTGTTTCATGAGTTTTTCAAGTTCCAATGACGCTTTACGGGCACGGGTGCCGGCAGCTTTATTGCCATTCTCAACGTGGGCTTTCGCCTCTTTTTCAAACGTTGCATAAAGAGCGCCAATCTGGTCTACTAAATTTTTCATCGTAGGGAGTTTAAATGGTAAATATTATAATTGTTTGTGTCGTATCAGATTGTGTTATCCATTACATCTGCAAATATAATAACCTTTTTTGGAATATTGTGTTTTTTTCAAAAAAAAATCAGAAAAATTGCATACACCACTATTAATACCAGGTATTGAGGCTGTTGCGGTTCTTCGAAGTCATATTATGTATGCAGCTTCGCAGTTGTAATCCGCCATCTGTCGAAAACTTGTATATAGACTACATCTGGCAGGATAAAATTTCGTATCTTTGCCCGGTCAAATTCATAATCAACATTTAATAACCATAATTATGCCGAAATTTACAGAGAAACGCATCAGCATGATGCATGGCATACTCCTTATCGCGCTGTTTGCTTGCGCAGCTTTCTATATTGGAGAAGCACAATTCCTTAAGAACATATCGTTCAGCCCTATGATAATTGGCATCATACTTGGTATGCTTTATGCCAATTCGCTCCGTAACAATCTACCTGAAACATGGGTGCCCGGAATTCAATTCTGTTCTAAAAAAATACTTCGGTTAGGCATAATCTTATATGGATTCCGACTGACATTTCAGGATATAGTCAACGTCGGGGTATCAGGCATTGTGATAGACACAATTGTGGTCGTAGTCACAATACTTGGAGGAATCTGGATCGGGCGGTTGCTGAAAATGGATCGCGAAACAGCACTTCTGACTTCAATCGGAAGCGGGATTTGTGGTGCAGCCGCAGTTCTGGGCGCAGAATCCACCATCCGGACCCAACCCTATAAAACAGCTGTGGCCGTAGCTACTGTGGTTATTTTCGGAACAATCTCAATGTTCTTATATCCCGTAGCATATCGTTCAGGCTGGCTCGATTTGTCTCCGCAGGAGATGGGCATATATGCAGGTTCTACCCTACACGAAGTCGCACATGCCGTGGGTGCGGGCAATGCTATGGGAACTGAAATTTCAGATGTATCCGTAATCGTGAAAATGATTCGAGTAATGCTACTGGTGCCTGTATTGCTGATTCTTGGATTCTGGGTTGCCCGTCGTCAGAAAAAAGATGTGAACGCAAATGCTGAAAAAGGGAAAGTCAGCATTCCATGGTTCGCAATCGGTTTTCTGGCCGTTATCGGATTCAATTCCTTTAATCTGCTTCCGGCGGTATTTGTCGATGCCATCAATTACGTTGATACGTTCCTGCTGACAATGGCCATGGCAGCGCTGGGCGCGGAAACAAGTATTGATAAATTTAAAAAAGCCGGCGCCAAACCGTTTATTCTGGCGTTCTGCCTCGATTTATGGCTAATTGGAGGCGGATATATACTCTCCAAACACCTTGCCCCGTTATGGCTCTGATAAACGTGAGATATCGTCGTATCAGCTATTCTGAATTATAGCCAGTGTGTGCTCAATTCATATATAATCGGGCACACATTTGGCCTTATTTAATAATAACCAAAATTCCTTAAAACAAAATGAGACTTGCCTCAAGACATCTCGTAGCACTCTCCGTCCTACTGATTGCGGGAGCTGCCGACCTCTACGCCCAGTCAGTAATCTACGCGTGCGGACATATCCGGCGCAACCGCACCCAGGCAATTACCAACCTGCGCAATTCAGGTTATACCACTGCAATCCTGTTTAACGTCAATGTTGAAAGCGATGGCACTTTGACCACTGACTATGATTGGAACAATCAGCGGCCCGCAGAAGCCGGAGGCATAATCTGTCAGAACGGCCAGTACGTGTTCAACGAATATCAGCCATATTATGTGGCTGACATCAAATCATTGATGAAAGAGCCAACCTCAATCAACCGTATCGAAATCTGCATAGGAGGCTGGGGCAACGGTTCCTACGGGAATATCAAAAAACTGGTCGAAAGTGACGGGACTGGTGAAGAATCGATACTCTACAAAAACTTCAAAGCATTAAAGGAGACCCTGCCTGAAATAGTGGCCGTCAACAACGACCAGGAACAAGATTATGACCTTTCCTCAGCTGTGAAATTCCATAAGATGCTTGCTGAAATCGGTTATAAGACAACAGTGGCGCCATATACATACAAAGAATATTGGGAACAGCTCGTATCCGAACTCAACGCCACCACCGGCACGTGCGATCTCATATATCTCCAGACCTACGGCGGAGGGGCAGCAAACAACCCGTCGGATTGGAAAGTATTTGGAGACGTGCCCATGTTTATAGGGTTCGATTGCGAAGCGAGCGCAGACTTAGGGACTATGCAGTCGAAGTTTGAGAACTGGCGCAATAACGACGGCGTAACAGGAGGCTTCCTTTGGAATTACAACAGCGAGGCCCGCGACCACAATGAGTGGGCTACCGCCATCAACCGTGTGTTCGACACAAAAACCGCAGAGCAGCCCGTTGCCACATTCTATCAAGACATCAACTATGGCGGCTATGCCATTTCGCTTCCGGTCGGCTCATTCTCACAAGCAGAACTCGCTCTTTATGGCCTTAAAGCCCGTGACATATCATCGTTGAAAATTGACAACGGCTATAAAGTAACCCTATATCTCGGAAGTGCCATGAAGGGCTCTAAAAACAGTTGGTCTGAATCCACACCATATGTGGGTGACCCCTGGAATGATAAATTCCGCTCCTTGGTTATCGAGCCAACCGATGCCGGTCTCAATCCCGTTAACGAAACCAATCAAAATATTGAAATAGAAATAAGTCCGGATAGTCAATACATCTCTGTAAAAGGCTCTTGCCGTGAAAACATCAGCATATGTGATATGACAGGGATAAAAATCATTGAGGCCACCCCAGCCCCTACGGGAGCAACCTTTATCGACATTGACACATTATCAGACGGCATATACATTGTCAGAGCTGACAACCAATCAATCAAAATATGCAAACACTGACTGGAATCCAGATGATTCTCTAACGCCCAATATCACAAGAAAGGGGGCTGTAGTCAATAGCTACAGCCCCCTTTTATATGATGCCACATCAAAGGATGCGATGAAACTCCGATAGACAGGTTTTGAGTTCTCTCCATGCTTTGTAATCCGCCTGGTGCCGGTTGGCACTTTCAACCTCAGTGAGGATGAAACGGGGCCCGCCATCACATGCAAGAGTTTGTCTCGGCATTTCAGTTATATTTGATGAGTTTCCCAATCAACTTTGGTGTGGCAAAATTTCTTCAAGAAATAACAGAGCCTCTACCCTGCGTTTGTTTCTATAACGCAAATTTAAGCATCTTGGTTTAATTATGCAATAGGGCAGAAAATTTTTTTGTGTTTGCTGTAACTTTCCACGCTATGATTGCGTCTAAGAAACAGATGCAACAAATTCGCCGTAGGCATATTCAACAAAGCATCTGACTATAATAACCTAATATCACATTCCGTCATGCCTCACTCTCTCGACGTGCCACTCTTGCACATATTATGATTTCATTAAAAGACATAAACAAAACATATCCTGGAGCCGTGCCACTGCACGTGTTAAAAGGGATTAATCTCGAAATCGCCAAAGGAGAACTCGTTTCAATAATGGGGTCTTCCGGTTCTGGAAAATCAACTTTGCTCAACATTCTCGGTATACTCGACAACTATGATTCAGGTGAATATTTCCTGAATGGAACTTTAATCAGGAATCTGAGCGAGAACAAGGCCGCAGAATTCCGTAACAGACTAATCGGATTTGTGTTCCAATCGTTTAACCTGATCAATTATAAAAATGCTGTTGAGAACGTGGCTCTTCCTCTGTTCTACCAAGGCGTAGGCAGGAAAAAACGCAACAAGCTGGCCATGGAACAACTTGACCGGATGGGATTGGCTGACCGGGCACACCATCTTCCAGGAGAATTGTCTGGCGGACAGAAACAAAGGGTGGCAATTGCCCGAGCACTTATAACAAAACCGTCGATAATTCTCGCAGATGAGCCGACAGGAGCGCTTGATAGCCAAACATCAAAAGATGTCATGGCTGTTCTGAAGGAACTGAACCGCAACGAAGGGATGACCACAGTCATAGTGACCCATGATCCAGGTGTAGGCCAACAGACAGACCGTATTATCAGAATCTCCGACGGAATCATTATTTAGTCATTTAGTGCAATCTACCAAATCAATTCTTCGTCATATCAAAGGATTGCAATTAATCAGCGTATAACCACGTGTTCGACTTAATCAACGAAATATTACAGACCCTCCGGCATAACAAGCTCCGTACGGCGCTGACCGGATTCGCTGTAGCATGGGGCATTTTCATGCTTATCGTGCTGCTTGGCATGGGCAACGGAGTAACTAATGCCTTTAAGGAGCAAGCGATGGATCCGGGATCGCAAAAAATCAATGTGTGGGGCGGTCGCACCTCAAAACCATATCACGGCTATCGTGAAGGAAGGCGCATAACCCTCAAGGGTGCCGACATGGAAAGTATCGCCGATGAACACAGCGGATTTGTCAATTCAGTGACCTCGACCATGTGGGGCAATTCCGGTGCGATTTCGGCAGGAACAAAATCAATCTCAGAAAGCTATTGTGGCGTATACCCCCAACAGCTACAAACAGCAAGCATCGATTTGGTTGCCGGCCGTCTGATTAACGACCGCGATATGGCTGCTAAAGCGAAAGTGGTAATCTTACCGCAAACATATGCCAAACAGTTATTCCCTCCCGACGGGAATGCATTGGGGAAGCGTGTCGGCATTAGCGGATTGTCATGGAAAGTGGTCGGCATTTACGATGCCCCCTGGAACCGGAATATCTATATTCCTTTTACAACAGCAAAAATGATTCATGGCAATACCGACGATTTAAGCGACATGAGCATAATGCTGAAGAATCTTGAAACGGAAAAGGATGGAGAGGAGGCAGAGAAAAGCATACGTGCAACTCTCGCCGGGCGCCATGACTTCAACCCCGAAGATGAAAGCGCAGTATGGACATGGAACCAATTCTCACAAGGATTGAAAGGTTTGCATGCAATTAATATCCTTAATGCCTCCATATGGATTCTCGGGCTACTTACCCTATTGAGCGGAATTGTAGGCATCAGCAACATAATGTTTGTTTCAGTAAAAGAGCGGACACATGAAATCGGCATACGACGGGCTATCGGGGCTAAACCCCGCTCGATTCTCACCCAGGTCATAGCGGAAAGTGTTGCCATAACAACCCTGTTCGGATATATCGGCATAGTTACCGGTATCCTCACCACACAGCTACTTAACTATCTGTTTCAGGATGCCGAAATAATAAAAAACGCTTCAGTAAGTCTCAATATTGCAGTTGAGGTTACAATAGTGCTGATAATAGCCGGTGCCATGGCCGGATTATTCCCGGCATTGAAAGCCCTGAAAGTTAAACCAGTAGAAGCCCTACGCGACGAATAACCGCCATCAAGCATTAATCAGCATCAATATGAGACTTACCATTTTTGACATAGAAAACTGGAAAGAAATCGGGGCAACACTGGCACGTAATAAAACCCGCACCTTTCTGACCGGATTCGGGATTTTCTGGGGCACTGCCATGCTTGCCATATTGCTCGGAGGAGCACGAGGAGCAAAAGATATGCTTATGCGCAACTTCGACGGATTCGCAACCAATAGCGGAGCGGTTTTTGCCGGTCGCACTTCCGAACCGTATAAAGGCCATCAGAAAGGACGATGGTGGGATTTAGACGTAACCGACGTTAAACGAATTCAAGAAAATTTTCCTGAATTTGAAACAGTCACAGAACAGCTTTCAAGTGGGAACGGCCGTTTTGAAAGTCAGAAATACAGCTATTCAGGAACTGTGATGGGCGTGTCGCCTGATTTCGCAAAAGTTATGACTCCTGTCATTTTCAACGGACGTTTTATAAACAATGCCGACATGAGCCTTGATCGGAAGGTGGCTGTAATAGGTAAAAAAGTGGCTAATGAACTATATCCAGACAATCACAATCCCATTGGAGAAAAAATGAAAATCAACGGGGTTTATTACAATATTGTAGGCGTCGCAGGGCAGAATAGTGAAGTCAATATGAATGGTCGTGTTGACGAATCGGTGCTGATATCCGCCACCGCATTCCGAAGGGCTTTCCATCGTGGTGACAATGTTGATGTTATAATGTTCGTTGCCAAAGATGGATACAAAATCTCTGATTTGAAGAGCAGGCTACGTCATGTCATATATACCCGACATGCCATTTCACCCACAGATGAGGGAGCCATGTGGATTTTCGACATATCTGAGAGTTTCGAGATGGTAAACAATCTGTTCAGGGGTGTTTCATTGTTAGCGATGTTCATAGGAATGAGCACCTTGCTTGCCGGAATAATAGGAATAGGAAACATAATGTGGGTAATCGTTAAAGAACGCACTCAAGAAATCGGTATACGAAGAGCCATCGGTGCCAAGCCACGTGATATAATTGTGCAGATTCTTTCCGAGGGCATGATGTTGACTTCTGTCGCCGGCGTTGCCGGAATATGTTTCGCTGCATTAGTCCTTGGCGTCACACAGGTGCTTACGACCAATGAAGTCGGAACGCCACATTTTCAGATGAATCTTTGGCAGGCTGCGACAATCATGGCAACCTTCATAATACTCGGCACCATGGCTGGAATGATTCCGTCAATCAAAGCGATGAGAATCAAACCTATTGAAGCCCTCAACGACAAATAGTCGTCATACCCCATGCTTAAAATATAAACCAACAACCACAATTATAATGAAAAAGTTTTTCAGAATCCTGCTATGGACTTTAGTCGCAGCGGTATTCATAGGCACATTCGTTTATCTCTATCTTAATTCAAAACAGAAGGATATTGTCTATGAACTGGTTAATCCATCCACCGAAACCATAGAGCGCACAACAGTGCTGACCGGTAAAATCGAACCACGAGATGAGATTGAAATCAAACCTCAGATTTCAGGTATAATCAATGAAGTCATGGTTGAGGCAGGTGACCATGTCAATGCTGGCGACATTATTGCAAAAATCAAAGTCATTCCTGAGGAAAACCAGCTATCTTCAGCCGAGAACCGTGTTAAAATCGCACAAATATCTCTTGAAGAGGCTCAAAAAACATACGAGCGCACAAAGGCTCTTTACGACAAGAAATTTGAGAGCCGTGAAAAATACGAATCTGATGAAGCTGCATGGCGCAGGTCGAAAGAGGAGCTTGCCCAGGCTCAAGACCAGCTTGCAATCGTGCGCGACGGAGTCTCGTCAAGCAATGCCCAAGGTTCCAACACCCTTGTTCGTTCAACCGTAACAGGTATAGTGCTTGAAGTGCCGGTAAAAGTCGGGACATCAGTGATACAGGCCAACACTTTCAACGACGGCACAACAATTGCCAAAGTCGCTGATATGACCGACCTGATTTTTAAAGGGAAAATAGATGAAACCGAAGTTGACCTGATAAGCGAAGGGATGAATGTGAAAATAGCAGTAGGAGCCGTAAACGGTTCCAACTATGAAGCTGTCATTGAAAAAATCGCACCTATGGCCACTGAAGACAACGGAACAAACACATTTGAGGTAAAGGCTGCCCTGACATCACAGGAACTGTCTAAACTGCGTGCCGGATATAGCGCTAACGCCACAGTTATTCTCGAAAAGGCCGACAGTGTGCTGGCTGTGCCGGAACGTGTTGTGGAATACACCGGCGATAGCGCATTCGTCTATGTGCTCACATCCGAGCAACCGAAACAGCAGTTCAATAAAATGCCAATCACAACAGGTATAACCGACGGCATCAACGTTGAAATCAAAAACAACGGAATCGATATAGACAGCCGCCTGCGTGGCTATCAACAGAACTGAACACGTCAACATCTAACCAACCTACAATGATGACGAATCTGAAACAAACCGCTATCCTGGCTATAGCAATGCTTACCACACCCCATGTTGACATGAGGGCGGAGACATGGACACTTGAAAACTGTGTTTCATATGCATTGACCCACAATCTTTCGGTCAAAGCCAGACAGCTCAATATAGAAAGCGGTCAACTTCAACTTACGGAAGCAAAAGACCGATTTCTTCCATCTTTAAACGCGTCTGCCGGAGAAAGCCTGAACTTCGGACGTGGACTGACGGCAAACAACACATATGCCGACCGCAACACAACCAATTTCCAATGGGGAGCTTCTCTCCAGTTACCACTGTTCCAGGGTCTGTCGGAATACCGGCAAATCAAAGTGGCGAAATCAAACCTGCAGCAGTTGCTCTATGAGCATGAGGCCGCTAAAGACAATGTCACATTGAATATCATAAGCCAATATCTCCAGGTGCTATATGCAAAAGAGGTCCATGCAAGCGCACTTAGCCAGCTTAGCCAGACGACCTATGAAGTCGGGCGTCAGAAAGCCTTGCTTGAGGCCGGGAAAGTGCCGGAAGCCGATTTGCTTGATGCAGAGTCTCAGAAGGCACAAGATGAACTGCAGGTTGTCACCTCTGAAAACGACATAAAAGTCTCGCTCGTTGAGCTGGCCAACCTTCTGCAATTGCCTGATGTCGGGAATTTCGATATTGCTCCGATTCCGGAAGACGAGCCTATAATTCCGACGGCCGAATCTGTGTTCAATGCAGCAATGATGCACAATAATTCCATCCTGGCTGCCAGCCAAAGCATTAAAACCGCCGAACACAATATTTCACTTGCTAAATCAGGATATATACCACGACTGAGTTTCAATGCCGGAATCGGGTCATCATACTATACCGTAGGCGGTTATGTAAACGACCCATTCAGTGCTCAGATGAAGCACAATTTCTCAACATACGTAGGGGTTAGCCTGTCGATACCGATTTTTGATGCGTTTTCCACCCGCAACTCTGTCAGACAGGCAAAACTCCAGCACCTTTCCGCACAGCTGCAGCTCGACCAACAGTCAACGGATCTCTACAAAACGATACAACTGGCTTATTACCAAGCGTGCGGCGCCCGTGAGAAATATCTCGCATCATTGTCCACACTCGAAAAAACACGTCGCTCGTTTGCGGCAACTCAAGAAAAATACAATCTCGGGCGTGCAACTCCGGCTGAATTCGAGCAAGCCAAAAATAACCTCTTCAGAATCGAAATCAGCTCGATACAATCACATTATGAATACCTTCTACGCCACCGTATACTGATCTTTTACCAGTCGAACAGATTATGATGAAAACCGGAGCCATCGTCGGATACAATCATAACCAGTGATTCAACTTCCATTGTAACTACATCAGTATTCTGTGTAAAAGGCCGGAATTATCCTTCACAGTTGCTCAAGAGCAACTGTGATATAGATAGAAACCGCCACAGGGGTTGTAGCCATATGCGCCACAATCCCTGTGGCGGCAATAATTTCTTCACAAATCAAATTTTCATTGAATTAGCAAACTATTTGGAAAAAAAGTTGTAGCTTTGTGTTGTAAAACATAAACGGGGAACTATTTTGTTGAGTACCCCTCTCGAAAGCCCCTCTATGTTTTTAACCGAACCAAAGATTTTAAGCAAGGATTCTTTCAAGCACCAGCAAAAAACATGATTAAGCGAACACTTGAAAAGGTTATGAGCGAAGACCTTTCGGAGATTTGGACTGTATTGGACAGTGAGGAAAAGCGGCGCATCATCGACGCTTTTGAAATACATAATTTCAAAAAGAACCAGATGATTTATGCCGAAGGTGAAGAACCCGAATTCCTTTGGTGTCTGTTACAGGGAAAGGTCAAGAAATTTAAAGACGGAGTTGGAGGCCGGGTGCAGATTCTACGCTTAATCAGATCAGTGCAATATTTCGGCTACAGGGCTTATTTCGCAAAGGAACCATATAATTCCTCAGCTGCGGCTTTCGAACAATCGGTTGTTGGCACGCTGCCTATGACTTTGGTTGAAGACATGATTAACAAGAATCCCAAACTGGCGTGGTTTTTTATACATGAGCTTTCTCGTAATCTTGGCGGTTCCGACACCAAAATCGTGAATCTCACCCAAAAGCATATCAGGGGACGCCTGGCCGAAGCCCTCATTGTGCTACGCGACCATTACGGCTTTGAAGACGATAATATGACGCTTAAAATCTATATGGCCCGTGAGGATCTCGCCAATCTGTCTAACATGACAACATCTAATGCTATACGCACCCTGTCTGGATTCGTATCGGAAAAACTGATAACTGTCGACGGCCGCCGTATATGTATATTAAACGAGAATCAATTGCGTAAAATCTCCAAATTCGGATGAATATGCAAAGAACCGGCTTTCATAACCGGCTGATATAAAATCTAAATGTGGGTGCAAAAAATCATTGCAATCCACATTTTTTATACCCATATGTGAAATTTGCAGGTCGAAAATTGTTATATTACAAATGGGTTACAGATTCATTCCGCATGAATGTGCCTCCCATCTTTCAGAAACGATTCAACTATTTGTAGTATTCATCATAAATTTTAAAATGTCATACCGTAGTTTTTTTGCAACATTAATGCTTATGGCGTTCATGCCGCTCACAACCAATGCTTCAGATAGCGGGCCTGTTGAGCTGGCCGACACTGTTGCTGAAAAACCCGGATTCATCAAACGGATTATCAATTACTTCGGAGAGTCTAACCGTGATAAACCCGATAAAAAGTTTGACGTCACCTTTCTTGGTGGTCCCAGCTATTCCGATGCCACAAGCGTATATCTGGCCGTAATGGCTGCCGGCATTTACCACACCAGCCGCGACTCAGTAACACCGGCCTCGGAGGCTTCCGTATTTGCCCAGGCATCATTCACCGGATTCTATCGTGTGGGCATCTCCGGCAACCACTACTCTCCTAACGACCGATTCAGAATAACATATGATGCGGATTTTGCCCATTTCCCACTTAAATTCTGGGGAATAGGCTATGACGACGAACATATCAAAAGCAACGAAACAAAATACACCGAACTCCGGTCTGACTTTTGGGCTGAATTCACATGGCGGTTGCCTGGCGACGTTTTCATCGGCCCTACTGTAAACCTCCATTACTCCAAGGCCACCAAAGTAAAACGGCCCGAATTATGGCACGGACAACATCTGGATATATTCAACTACGGAGCAGGTTTCGTTGTGTCATACGACACCCGCGACTATGTTACCAACGCTTCTCGCGGATGGAATGTGCAACTGGCGCAGAAATTCTTCCCCCGGTTCATTGGTAACCGCTACTCATTTTCCTCCACAGAACTTACAGTCGGGTGGTATAAGCGTTTTTGGAAATCGGGGATATGGGCGTTTCAGGCCCATGGCTGGAGCACATATGGCGACACGCCATGGTGCATGATGCCTACGGTGAATAGTTCGAAAGCGATAAGAGGTTACTATGAAGGCCGTTACCGAAATAAGAATGAAGCAGATATTGTTGTAGAGCTACGCCAGCACATATGGAAACGCACCGGCATTGTGGTGTGGGGAGGAGTAGGAACGGTTTTTAACCATCCGAAAGAAATCAATATCCACACACTGCTTCCATCTTATGGCATAGGTGTCAGATGGGAACTGAAAAAGAATGTCAATCTACGGGTTGATTTCGGCATAGGAAAACACTCTACCGGATTTGCTTTAGGAATGCACGAGACATTCTGATGAACCGGCACATATATATACCCGCACTTTAAGATACGAGACTTTTTGACACTGCGGGAACAGATTATAACAGGGATATGAATGGCCGGCCTAAGACCGGCGGGATAAATTGAAGTATTTATGAGACAGATAAGAGATGTTGTCAAAACATTGACAAGCGATGCACGCATACTGGCATTATGGTTAGTGATGGCATTGATAGTGCCGAACTTAGCACTTAATATCACCGAAAACTACAACGGTGTGATGAAACTCGTCAATCTGGCGCTACCACTCGGAATCTATCTGATTCTGATTTCTCTGTGGAAGCGCATCGGCGTTACAACTATCCTGTTCCTCCCCATCATGCTCCTCGGCGCATTTCAACTGGTATTGCTCTATCTTTATGGGGAATCTATAATTGCCGTAGACATGTTTTTAAACGTTGTGACCACAACCATGTCAGAGGCAACAGAGTTGTTGTCGAATCTGTTGATTGCCATTTTCGCTGTTGTGCTTCTCTACCTCCCGTTACTAATCTGGGCAGGAATCGCTGTTTTCCAACATATATTCCTTCCGGCAGGCTTTCGCAAAGGAATGCGCCTATGGGGCATCGGATTGGCATTGGCCGGCCTGCTGATGAGCGCGGTTAACATCTGCATGGATGCATCGGAAAGCTTCACACGAGAAATATTTCCGGTAAATGTGGTCGATAATATGTTTGTGGCACGCAGCAGATATCATAAAACGCGTCTTTACCCCGAAACATCACAAGGGTTCTCGTATGGTTCACACCCAACACGGCCTGACAATGGCGAAAGGGAGATATACCTGTATGTCATCGGTGAGACTTCAAGAGCCATAAATTGGGAACTGGCCGGATACGACCGCCCTACCAACCCTCGCCTTAAAGCCATCAAAAACCTGGTATTCTTCAACAAAGCGATATCAGAATCAAACACCACCCACAAAAGCGTGCCTATGCTGATGAGTTTTGCCTGTGCCGAAAATTTCGACTCTATCAACTGCTATAAAAGCATCATAACCGCGATGAAAGAGGCCGGGTTCTATACCCGGTTCTACTCTAACCAGGCTCCCAACGGGTCGTTCATCCAGTTTTTCGGTGAAGAAGCCGACGATGTCAATTATACCGATTATTCAGCCATCCCCCATCCGTGCGATGGTGAGCTGGTGCCGATGGTCAGAAAAGCCCTGGCAGATACCATCCACCGTAAACAGTTTATCGTGCTCCACACTTATGGTGCCCATTTCCTATATAACGACCGTTATCCGGCCGACAGGGCATATTTCCAACCTGATTGCATCACCGATGCCACTCCGGCCGCCCGCCAGGTTCTGATTAACGCCTACGACAATGCCGTGCGATATACCGATGAGATACTCGCCACAATCATAAACGACCTTGATGCCACAGGTGCTAAATGCGCAATGCTTTATAGCGCCGATCATGGAGAGGATATCTACGACGATGAAAGGGAACGTTTTCTCCATGCTTCGCCGATACCGACATATTACCAGCTCCATGTGGCCATGTTCACATGGCTATCCGACGCAATGGCGCAAGAACATCCGCAATTTTTGCGCAGCATGAAAGCAAATGCCGACAGATGCGTGTCTCCTCAGAAATCAATGTTCAATACTGCCATCCACTTGGCGGGAGTCTCAACCCCGAGGCTAATTCCGACACGATCCGTTGCAAGCAGAGATTACGCATATGAAAAGCCCCGCTATCTGACCGATCTGAACGTTGCAGTGCCTCTTATGGAATCCGGGCTTAAAAATGCTGACAAAGAAATATTAAGCAAGATGATAGGCCTCTGACAGTTATCGATATTAAAACACTCGACAAGACATCGCCATGCGGCAAGTTTCCCGCTTTAAAAGATTAACTTCTGATAAACAGCAGATTATAAAAATGACAATCGATAAAAGTTTCCATTTTTGGGAAACACAGGAACAATAATGGCTTCAGCTATTGCGAGAGGAAAATAGTTTTCCTAACTTTGTCGAAGCAAAGTTGTGCGTGGTTTTTCTATGCCTTGGCCACTCTTTGCCAACCATTGACTACACACCATCCTAACACTCCTAAAAAATGATTCAGACCGTTTTAAAACGCGATGGCCGCGTTGTTGGTTATAACGAAGAAAAAATCAAAGCTGCAATCCGCAAAGCCATGCTTCAGACTCCACTCGGTGAAGATGAAACCCTAATTCAGAAAATCACCGACAGAATAGGAGTGACCGGTCGCGAACAGATGACGGTAGAGGAGATTCAAGACCGCGTTGAGGTAGAGCTGATGAAATCCCCGCGGAAAGAGGTGGCCAAACGCTACATCGCATACCGCGACCAGCGGAGCATTGCCCGCCGGGCAAAAACCCGCGATATATTCCTGGAAATCATCGAAGCGAAAAACAACGACATTACCCGTGAGAATGCCAACATGAACACAGATTCTCCGGCAGGGATGATGATGAAATTCGCTTCGGAAACAACCAAACCATTTGTCGACGACTATCTCCTGACCGCTGAAGCCCGAGATGCGGTCAGACATGGCTATCTCCATATCCACGATAAAGATTACTACCCCACCAAGAGCCTCACATGCGTTCAGCATCCTCTCGACAACATACTGCGTCACGGTTTCATCGCAGGTCATGGTGAATCCAGACCTGCCAAACGGATTGAAACGGCAAGCGTGATAGCATGTATCTCATTAGAAACCGCCCAAAACGAAATGCATGGCGGACAGGCCATCCCCGCATTCGATTTTTATCTTGCCCCATTCGTACGCTCCTCTTTCATCGAAGAACTAAAGAAAATGGAGGAAGTCACCGGAGAAGACCTGTCAGACATATATAATCAGGAAATAAAAGATTACGAGAAGAAAACTCTCGATGGCCTCAAGGGCCGCCAACGTGCCATACAACATGCCGTAAACTGCACAGTCAGCCGTGTTCACCAATCGATGGAGGCATTCATCCACAATATGAACACCATTCATTCGCGTGGTGGCAACCAGGTGGTGTTCAGCTCCATAAACTACGGAACCGACACATCGGCTGAGGGCAGGTGCGTAATCAGGGAACTCTTAAAATCAACCTATGAAGGTGTAGGCAACGGGGCAACGGCCATATTCCCTATTCAGATATGGAAAAAGAAAAAAGGGGTCAACTATATGCCCGAAGACCCGAATTATGACCTTTACCGTCTTGCCTGCAAAGTGACCGCACGAAGGTTCTTCCCTAATTTCGTCAACCTCGACGCCACATTCAACCACCACGAACTTTGGAAAGCCGACGACCCCCAGCGGTTCCGCCATGAGGTTGCCACAATGGGATGCCGGACCAGGGTATTTGAAAACAGATATGGCGATAAAACATCTATAGGGCGCGGCAACATCAGTTTCTCCACCATAAACATCGTCAGGATAGCCATTGAATGCATGTCTATCGTTGATAAGGATGAACGCATCGAAAGATTTTTCAGCAAACTCGACGAAGTGCTGGAAATCACAGCCCGACAATTATGCGACAGATATAATTTCCAGAAAACAGCTCTTGTCAAACAGTTTCCGTTGCTTATGTCGCGCCTGTGGACAGGGGCAGAGAAGCTGTCGCCTGATGCAACCATAGAACAGGTCATAAACCAAGGCACGCTTGGAATCGGCTTTATCGGACTTGCCGAATGCCTGGTAGCCCTCGTTGGCAAACACCACGGAGAAAGCGACGAGGCCCAGCAGCTGGGACTGAGAATTGTCAGCCATATGAGATCGCGCGTCAACGAGTTTTCCGAGCGATACCAGCATAATTTCTCTGTTTTGGCAACTCCAGCCGAAGGCTTATCAGGGAAATTCACGGCTAAAGACCGTAAAACCTTTGGTGAGATTCCCGGCATAACCGACAAGATATACTACACCAACTCGAATCATGTGCCCGTCTATTACAAATGCTCGCCACGCCACAAAGCTAAAATAGAAGGCCCCTACCACGAACTCACTCGCGGAGGCCATATATTCTATGTTGAAATCGACGGCGATGCCACACACAATCCACAAGCGATAGCCGATATAGTCGACCTGATGGATTCAAACAACATTGGCTACTGCTCTGTTAACCACAACCGGAACCGGTGCATGAAATGCGGTTATGAAGATGCCAGTGAAAAGCTCACTGAATGTCCGAAATGCGGAGGCCATGAAATAGACAAACTTCAAAGAATCACAGGATATCTCGTAGGCACAACCGACCGCTGGAATTCAGCAAAACTGGCCGAGTTATCAGACCGCGTCGTCCACAAATAAGCCATGACATCATCAGCTACCCTGAGAATCCTCGACATAGTCCCGGGCACATCAGTCGATGGCCCGGGACTCCGAACATCCATATACTTCGCAGGATGCTCACACTGCTGTGCGGGATGCCACAATCCCCAATCGTGGGATATGAACGGAGGGGAAGAGATGGCTATTGATGAAATAATCGCCATTGTAGAAGAAAACGGATTCAACGTTACATTCTCCGGAGGTGATCCAATCTATCAATTAAACGCCTTGATACCCCTTGCCTACGAATTGCACAAGCGTGGCTACAATATCTGGTGCTACACAGGCTTCAGTTTTGAGGAGTTGCTTGACATTGATGGCATAGACACATTCCTCAATCTTATCAACGTTATTGTCGACGGGCCATTTGTGAGTGACTTGCGCGACACATCACTCCGTTTCCGAGGCTCAGCAAACCAACGTCTAATCGATGTGACACATTCCGACCGGAAACATATCACCATATGGCATGATGACGATTAAACCGCCACAAACAGCTAAAATGATGCTTTATAGATAATTACTGAGTAATTCGACTGAACAGTCCAATGTATTCAGCATTAAAATTAGTAATTATACAACAATTATTTGTAAATTTGCAGTTGTATAACCAATTGCCGGATGTTCACGACCTAACACCGACCAAATGTTTTTCTATATGAAAAACGCACTCCCACACAGGTTACTTCCATATCCACTCCATATGGTTGCGTTATGTGATATTCTGCGACATTTGCTATCATGATAACAACAATACAGTAATTATAACATCTTTATCTCTTATGGTAAACAAAACACTACGAAAGACCGTCTATGCCATTGCGGCAACGGCTTTCGGTTCCACCTTCCTTGTAGGATGTGTCGATAACAGCTACGACCTCAGTAAGGATATGGACTTAAACGCCACCATCGGTGGTCAGGAACTCAATCTGCCGGTCAGCTCAACAGCTGCCCTGACAATGAAAGACATTCTCGATCTCAACGAAGATGACAGCTCTATCAAAGAAGCGAAAGAGGGTGAATACGGCCTTCATGCAGGTGATTATGTGCTGGTTCAAGGTCCCGATGGAGAACCCACGAAAACCGATGTAGAGATTGCATTGGTCGACATTGACGAAAGCGGTCTCAGCGGTTCGGAGTCAGAATCTGTTATTGAATTCCCCTTGGTAGATATGGGCGCGGTGGAAATGCCTACCAAGCCTATTATAACCCTGTTGAACATCAAAGATGACAATGTTGACCCGCAACTTCTGTCAATTTCCGAAGCAACGACAGAGGTGGTATTGAATGTGAAAGTCACCTTCTCGTCAGAAGACTATCATGGCATCGCATCAATCAAAACCGGCACAAAAGCGAAATTCAGCGACCGTTGGTTCCTTTCGATTACAGATCCGGAGACAATGTCGTATGCCCGCATTGAAGACGACCACACCGTGCTGTTTACCCAAGACAAAGAGTTCCATGGCGGCCAGAGTGCAGGTTTCACACTAGTAATCAATGTAGTTAAATTTGAACTCGGCAGCAATAAAGGGGAGGGACTATATGCTCCTGGGCATTTCGACATGGAATCGGCAGTTGAGTTTGAAGGCCATATGGAAATCCAGAACGAGGAAACCCGACCCGGGGAATTCGCCACAATACGCCTCAACACAGCAACAAGTGTTGAAAGCGCGGTTCTCCGCACAGTCACCGGTAAGGTCAATCCTACCATTGATGTCGACCCCACATCGGTTGAGATTAAAGACATCCCTGATTTCCTCGCAGACAAAGACAACAATCTCGACATTCTCAACCCCCAGATTAAGATCGACGTGACTAACGCATCGCCGGTAGAGGCTTTCATCAGCGCCAAAATTGTTGCTACATATCCGGCCGACTCAGAGAAGCAGCCAATGGAGGTTACTATCGGCGACGAATATAAAAAAGCACCCATCAAAATAAACGGCGATGGATTGACCAAACTTTGTCTCACCCAAACAGGAGATGTTGAATCGGGATACACTCCAGTAGTCGTTCCTGAACTCAGTTCGCTGCTTAAGACCATCCCTGAAAAACTCGAAGTAAGCGACATCAATGTCAAAGCAAATACCACTAAGGAAGTAACTATTACCCTCGGTGACAAATACCATTTTGAAACCGCCTACGAGGCTGTAGTCCCCTTCCAGTTCGGTCCGGATATGGTAATCCACTACAATACCACCGAGGACAACTGGGATACCGACCTCGACAGCTATAACTTCGGTTCAGTGGTGCTGTCGATGGACGTTGTCAACACAACACCGCTTGGCATGACCCCGGAGATTATCGCACTCGATAAGGATGGTAAAGAAATCAACGATGTGACATGCACATTCACTCCCAAAGACAACGCCATTAAAGCCAATTCAACCTCGTCGATTTCAGCCGAACTGAAATCAAACGGAAATAATTTGGGCAAAATGGCCGGTGTGCAAATCAACTTCACCGCAAAAACCGGCGCCGAAGGCAAAGGCAAAACTCTGAATGCAAACCAGTCGTTGAAACTCAACAACATAAAGGTTTCAATCAAAGGTGGCATCACCGTTGACCTCAATGAGCTTTAAACCATGTCAAATCCAATTCATTGAAAAATCCAATTCATTATCAACCGATGAAAACAATCAAACGATATATGCTCGCAGGCGCAGTGGCCGCCGGAGCGCTCCTTGGCGTTAATGCACAGGAGGCAAACCGTTCTGGCTACTTCCTCGACGGTTATACTTTCCGCCATGCAATCAACCCGGCTTTTGCCCCCGAGCGCAACTATGTGTCTATTCCCGTACTTGGCAACTTCGGAGTAAGCGCCATGTCGAATGTAGGTGTTAGCACTTTCATATATAAGACACCGAGCGGGCAACTTACCACTTTCCTCAATCAGAGCGTAAGCGCCGATGAATTCCTCGGGAAACTCGGCACCAACAACAAGGTCAACGCCAACCTAAACCTGAACATCATTTCAGCAGGATTCCGAGCATTTGGTGGTTACAACACCATCAACATCGGCACTCGCGTGAACGCGGGCGTAAACCTGCCGAAAGACCTGTTCTCATTCATGAAACTCGGTCAGACAGGCCCCAACACACAATACGACTTCAAGAACGTCAGACTGAAAGTGCAAGGTTATGCAGAGGTCGCCTTGGGACACCAGCGCAAAATCACCAACGAACTGTCTGCCGGTGCCAAAGTGAAATTCCTCCTGGGGCTTGCCCACGTTGACGCCCACATCAAGACAATGGATGTAACCCTCGGTCACGACAAATGGGCAGTGCGTGCGCAAGGTGAGATGAATATCGGAGCCGGCAGCGGTCTCAACGTACCGACCAATAAAGAGTCAGGAAAAGACCTTGACGATCCCTCTAAGTGGAACCAGATTGACTACGATGGCATCGAATATAACAATTTCGGACTCGCCGGTTTCGGTATGGCCTTCGACCTTGGTGCGACCTACGATATGAGCCGTTTTGTTGATGGGCTGACCCTCTCGGCAGCATTGACCGACCTCGGATGGATTGGATGGAACAATAACATCAAAGCCCGCACACCCGAAACGACCTGGGAGTTCGACGGGTTCAAAGATGTGGCGCTCATGGAAGACCAGGAACCTGAATACAAGAACCTCGAAGACCAGCTCGACGACATGTGGGACGGCCTGGAAGATTGCACAAACTTCGAGCGCGTTGACGGCAAAGGCTCAAACACCACTGCTTTAGCCGCTACCTTGTCGATTGGTGCGGAATATAAAATGCCGTTCTATAAAAACCTGACCGGAGGCTTTCTCTTTACGCAGCGTTTTGCCGGATGCTTCTCATGGACCGAGGGCCGCTTCTATGCCAATGTGAAACCCACGAAATGGTTCGACGCATCAATCAACTACGGCGCCTCTACCTACGGTTCGTCATTCGGCTGGATGATAAACTTCCATCCTTGCGGATTCAACTTCTTCATCGGAAGTGACCACCAGCTTTTCAAGGTAACCCCTCAATTCGTTCCTGTTGGTCATGCATCAGCGCAGCTCACCCTCGGAATGAACATCACATTCGGAGCACGTAAATAAAACGCAAAGAAGGAAGACATCAGAAGTAAGAAACAAGAAGCAAGAAGTTTATGGCATATGCCTGTCAACTTCTTGCTTCTTATTTACCCCTCCGGTTTATTTCTTACTTCTTATTCCCACAATATATCTGCAACCGCATAACGCGGCCGGTGTTTGACCTCATTGAAGATTTTGCCGATATATTCACCTACTATTCCGATAGCCATCAGAATCAAACTGCCGAGAGCCCACACCGACAACATCAGCGATGCCCATCCGGCGCTGATATGGTCGCTTACCATCAAAGACACGAAAACATATATTGCCACCAGTATGTCGATGAGCAGCAATGTCAGCCCTGTTAAGAATATCCACCTCATCGGACGCGCAGAAAACGAAGTTATGCCATCAATTGAAAAACTGAGCATCTTGGCCAGAGGATACTTCGATTCCCCTGCAACACGTTCATACCGGGCGTAAGTGACCACATCGTTTTTCAACCCTATCTGCGGGATTATGCCCCGCAAAAACAGATTTGACTCGCCATATTCGCCCAGTAGATTCAAGGCTCTGTTGCTCATAAGGCGATAGTCGGCATGGTCAAACACGGTTTCAAGCCCCATAACCTTCTGGAACTTATAAAAAGCATGAGCCGTTGTGCGCTTAAACCATGTATCGCTGTCGCGGGAAGAGCGCACACCATACACGATTTCTGTCCCCTCGTTAAATTTCCGCACCATAGCTTCGATTGCCGCAGGATCATCTTGCATATCAGCGTCGATAGATATTGCAGCATCGCAGCGGTCACGCACCGTCATAAGTCCGGCAAGCAACACATTCTGATGCCCGCGATTGTGGGCCAGCGAAATTCCTTTTATCCTGGAATCATCATTATGCATACTTTCTATGACAGCCCATGTGTTGTCCGTGCTGCCATCATTACATAGCAAGACATAGCTTTCATCTGAGGCAATTCCCTCAGCGACCAAACCATCGAGAACCCCTAACATCTTAGGTACAGAAACAGGTAGTGCCTGCTCCTCATTGAAGCAAGGCACTACTATGGCAATAATTGGATGTCGATTCATATCGGAATCTTTTTCCCGGTAAGTTAATAGTGGCGGCATCTGCCCCACCTCAACAGTTGCCGGTGGAAATCAATAGTTTCTGGCGAAAATCACCCTCTGCTTCGACGGCTTGCCGGTCACCATGCAGAAACCGGGAGTCTTATCACCCTCCAGAGGTATGCAACGGATTGTGGCTTTTGTCTCAGCTTTGATTTTCTCCTCGGTCTCCGGTGTCCCGTCCCAATGGCAGAGCAGGAATCCACCTTTTTCTATCTCCACTTTGAATTCTTCATATGAGTTGACCTCGCGGGTCATCTCTTCGCGGTGGCGGAGAGCCTTCTGATAAATATTCTGTTGAATATCTTCAAGCAAGTCTTTTACAAAGCGGGCGATTCCTTCAATCGGTTCAACCTGTTTTTCAAGCGTATCACGACGCATGAGTTCAACCGTACCGTTCTCAATATCACGAGCACCGATAGCGAGACGCACAGGCACACCCTTAAGCTCATAATCAGCGAATTTGAAGCCAGGGCGGCGGTTATCGGCATCATCGTATTTCACACTCACTCCTAACGCACGGAGTTCCTTCACTATAGGCTCAACATGTTTTGAAATTTCGGCAAGCTGCTCGTTGTTTTTATAAATCGGCACGATTACGCACTGTATCGGGGCAAGATGCGGAGGAAGAACCAGCCCGTTATCATCGGAATGCGACATTATCAGCGCACCCATCAGACGTGTCGACACACCCCATGAAGTAGCCCACACAAGTTCGGGTTTGTTATCCTTATTGATAAATGTAACATCGAATGCCTTAGCGAAATTCTGCCCCAGGAAGTGGCTTGTGCCGGACTGGAGTGCTTTCCCGTCTTGCATCATGGCCTCAATGGTATAAGTTTCCAATGCGCCGGCAAAACGTTCATTAGCTGATTTCACACCTTTTATAACCGGCACTGCCATAAAGTTATGTGCAAAATCATTATACACGTTCAGCATCTTGATTGCCTCAGCCTCTGCTTCTTCACGGGTAGCATGGGCTGTATGGCCTTCCTGCCATAGGAACTCTGCCGTACGGAGGAAAAGACGCGTACGCATCTCCCAACGCATCACATTTGCCCACTGGTTAATCAATATGGGCAGATCGCGGTAGGATGTTATCCAGTTGCGGTAAGTGTTCCATATGATTGTTTCTGAAGTCGGTCGGATTATTAGTTCCTCTTCGAGCTTTGCATCAGGGTCGACAACCACACCTGTGCCTTCCGGATTTTGTTTAAGACGATGGTGGGTAACAACGGCACATTCTTTTGCGAAACCTTCAACATGCTCTGCTTCGCGGCTGAGAAAAGATTTCGGGATAAGCAGCGGAAAATAGGCGTTCTGGTGCCCTGTTTCCTTGAACATACGGTCAAGTTCATGCTGCATTTTCTCCCATATCGCATAACCGTAAGGTTTGATTACCATGCAGCCGCGCACAGCCGACTGTTCGGCCAGGTCAGCCTTGATTACCAAATCATTATACCATTGAGAATAATTCTCGCTGCGTTTGGTTAAATCCTTGAGTTCTTTTGCCATTGCAAATTATTGTTTTATAGCTTGGTTTTCTTTCGACTGGAATTGCCGCAATCATTTGCCAGATGTAGCCTGACACCACCGTTGCAATCCCTATTGATATATATAACGCAAAGTTACTAAATTTTCTTGGATTTAGCATCCATTATAAGCATAGGCCCGGGCACTATGAATATCTCAAGGCGGCGGTTTGTCCGGCGTCCGTCGGCGGTTGTATTCGGGGTATTTTTCAAAGGATCACTATCGGCCATCGGGTAACCTTGCAGCATGTCGGTCTGGGCCGCGTGCCGGTCGAAGTAATCGTATAACGCCAGAATCCTTTTCTCTGTCAAGCCATAAAGATAATTGCCGGAACCGGTATCATCTGAGTGCATGGCTAAAATCACCTTGAATTTACCATGGGTGCGGAAATACGGCAGAAACGCCTTCAACCGGTCTGCAGCCGTAGGACGCAACACTGTATCGTTTGGCGCAAACAGCTCATCTGCCGGTATTGTTGCAATGACAACCTCACCATTACGGGTCGTTTCCACTTTATACCCCATTTTCTGAAGAGCCTGTGCTTCCCGCCGCATATAGCTTTTTATGTAGGAGGCCTGCTTGTCTGGAACATCCGGTAGCATGAGCGTTTCATCAAGAGAAAGCTCCGACAAATCAACCAAAGCCTCTTGTGCGTTATCTTTTTTCTGCGCGGGTGACACTCCGAAACATAAAACCAAGAAAATCACCGGCAATGTCAGTTTTATTATCCTACCTATCATCATCTAATGCATATTTGGTTTTACTTCTCAAAAAGTCATATGCGCCTATGGCTCACATCCGACGTAGTCAAATCACAGAGTCTTCATATTCCATCTCGGCTTTTACCATCAGTGGCACATCTTCGGCCGATATAACGGCATGTTTGTCTTTCTTCAACATACGCGTCACATAATCAACAACTTCCGACTCAACATCATCTGCATCTTCATCAGGTTCTGCCTCTATGTCAAGCAATCCGTTTTCCTCGTAGTAGTCCCAAATCATGTCTATGACATTCAGGACCTCGTCTTCATCATAGGGAGAACGTCCGTGCTGCTTAAGGCTGGTGTTGATAAATTCAACCGCTTTCAATTCGTCAAATTCCATAATTCGATATATCGTTTAACATTACTGGATAATCCCGATAATTCCTACGGGTTATAATTCAAGCAACCCTTCGGGAAGCGAAAATTCTATGCGCTTATTCGCTGGATCAAGCAGCGAAATAAACTCATCTGCCACAGGCACGAGACATTCCTCACCTCCGGCCTTCTCTATTATAAACAAATAATTTGCTGTCGAGTCGTTGACACCGGCTATTTTTCCTAAAAAAACGCCATCCGCATATGCTTCATAGCCCACAAGGTCATCGGCATAGAACCCATCCTGTTCACCGGAATCTGATTGCACTTCATCAAGTTTGACATACAGGTCGCGGCCGCATAAACCGGCTGCCGCGGTTTCATCGCCAATGCCGTCAATAGTCAGCAAATCAGTCTCTGAACTCTTCTGCCTTATCGATGATAGGAAAAAAGGCACATAAATCCCATCTATGTCAAGCACTATACACGACATCTCAGACAAATCCACCTCTTCGGTAAGCAACGCCACAATCTCCCCGTTTATGCCATGCGGTTTCAATAGGCGCCCTACTTTTTGCAGTTCCTGCCGGGAAATCATATTTTCATAAACTTATTGACGACAGTCAGTTATCAGCCTTTTTTCTTCTTCTTTTTCCCTGAAGCCGGAACGGGCAACTCTTTAAACTCATGCAGACGTGTTGTGGCGGATTCAAGGCGGATTGCACCATGCGACAATTCAGCGAGGTCTTTGAATATCTTTTGGTCATCAACCCCGTCGGAATTAACTGCCAGCATCTGTTTCTTCATATGGTTGGCCAACAGAAGAATAACCTGCTGTCGTTCTTCTCCCTCTTCCATGGCAGCGGCTTTGTCAATCATCGACTGTATGATTCTGCCATAGTGACGATAGCGCATCGAGCTTTGGGAATATGCCACCTTTTCTGGCTTGGTAGACAGGTCAGTTGCAGAAATAACCTCACAAGGGAAATCGATATCAAGCTGGAAATCTGACATAATCATCAGATGATCCCATAGCTTATGTTCGTTTTCCGGTGCACGGAGCTCCGGGAAAAGGTTTCCCATTGATCTTACGATAGCATTGGCACACGTATTCCTTTCCTGCCGGTCTTCAATCGTCAGGCAGTAATCGACCATACGCTGTATATTGCGGCCGTATTCCGGCAACACAAGCTGTTTAAGCCTGGTGTTATAATTTAGCATTCTGGTTAGTATGAAAGATGAAAGGCGTCGCGGAAAAGAAGCGCCTTTTTACCGCGACGCCTGAATGTGTCAGAACAAATATCACATGTTCATGCCACCGTCGACCTGGATAACCTGGCCGGTAACATAGCTCGACATGTCTGAGGCAAGGAATGTGGCAACGCTGGCGATATCGTCGACCTGGCCACCTCTGCGCAAAGGAATTTTCTTGCACCATTCCGCACGGACATCCTCAGGCAAAGCGGCCGTCATGGCTGTCTCTATAAATCCCGGGGCGATAGCGTTTGCACGGATTCCACGTGAACCGACTTCCTGGGCGATGCTTTTCGCAAGTGCGATAAGGCCTGCTTTAGAAGCTGCATAATTGCACTGGCCTGCATTGCCGTGAACACCGACCACAGATGCCATATTGATAATCGAGCCACTACGCTGACGCATCATTATGGGTAGAACCGCATGAATGAAGTTGAACGCGCTTTTCAGGTTAACAGCTATAACGGCATCCCACTGCGCTTCTGTCATGCGCATCATAAGTCCGTCTTTTGTGATACCTGCATTATTTACCAAAATATCTATGCTGCCGAAATCTTTATGTATCTCTTTAACCACCTCTTCGGTCTGGGCGAAATCGGCTGCATTAGATGCATAACCTTTCACTTTCACTCCAAGTGAAGCAATCTCTTCTTCGGTTTTTTTACCGTTTTCATCAATTACGAGGTCGGTGAAAGCGATATTTGCGCCCTCACGGGCAAAACGCAAAGCGATTTCTTTTCCGATGCCACGGGCAGCTCCGGTAATAACCGCTGTTTTTCCTTCGAGTAATTTCATTGAGAAAATATTTTTAATTGTTGGTTTTATTTGTCTTCTGTCTCAAAAATGGGCATTTTATCGTTTGGGGTCTGTTTAGGCTTAATCCCCTCAAGGATAAATTCTATCAACCGGTCGCAAGCCTCTTCAAGTTTAACGCCGAGAAACTCAAGGTGTGCCCCTTTGGCAGGGTTATCAACTCCTTGCATTAGCATGACAACCAATGGTGCCAGACGACGCGCCTGATCAGCATCGAACTCCCCTTTCTCAACACCTTCGCGCAGAATCTCATGGAAAATCTCAACCTGCTTCAATGCGGCCGCACGCCTGGTTTTATCGCCACGGCCTCCTGCAAGAAAATTCTGCAGGCTATCCACATCATAGAAACGCCGGCTTGCCATAATCTGCAAATCGAACCTCGCACGGATATACATCTCCAGTTTCTGCGACGGGGGTAACGCGCTTTTCTGAATCATTCGGTGACGGCTAACAATCTGTTCGCTCTCTTTCTCAATCACCGCCTGGTGTATTTCCCGTTTATTCTTGAAATATGTATAAATTGTGCGCCGCCCTTTTTCCGAAGCCTCGGCTATATCGAGCATAGTGGTTTTCTCCACCCCCTTCAAGGCGAAGAGCTGACGGGCAACGTCAATCAATATATCACGGGTAGTACTTGCCATTTCAACATGCGAAATTACAAAAAAAATACCATATAACCACCCGCCAAGGTTGAAACTGACACTCTTTAACCGTTAAATGCGAATCGGTTCAGCCGCAGAACCCAAGGTGAAACAATTCAGTTGAATCGATTCTGCCATTTATCATCCTGCATGCGACACGATTCAATAAGCTTGATGAGAGGGCGCGTCTTATCGTCAGTTTCCGCATATTCGGTTTCCGCATCTGATTGCTCGGTTATCCCTCCCCCTCCGAAAACGCAATATCCATGCTTGTCGAAATGGACACATCTCAGATTGACATATGCCATGAACCTCTCCCTGGTGGTTATAGCAAGGTATCCGCCATAACACCCCCTGTCGTGTTTTTCATAATTGCATATGTCGTTGATGGCATCGGCCTTGGGGAACCCGCACAATGCGGGAGTCGGGCTAATAGCGTCTAATATCGTCGGAATCATATCCGATGTGGAACTCGCAGAAATCTCCGCACAAAGATGGCTTATATTGCCATATCCAACTTCTCCAAGCGGAGCCACTTCAGCTTTGATGCCCAAATTATCCAACTGCCCGACTATATAATCTGAAACGAATCTGTTCTCCCTAAGATTCTTTTCATCCCATTCGCCGGGAATCCCCCGCCTGCGTGTGCCAGCCAAAGCTACAGTCGACAGCCTCCCGGTCGAATGACAGAAATCCAGCAACAGTTCGGGCGTCGCCCCAAGCCATGCACCTGTCTGCGGTGTGAAATATAGAAAACGGAAGCAGTGGTTATGCGACATAAACAGTTTAATGGCAGTCATCCCCCAGTCTATCCTCTCTCCATTTTTTATGTCAGCGCATATAATGCGTGAATAGACCGTTTTCCCATGACGGCACTGACAGCTTTCAATAACTTTTCCAACCCCATACAAATAATCTTCCCGGGTCGTGGAATGGCGTTCCACCGGCATAACCCCGGCTTTCGGCATCAGCGTTGGAATACACACCGCATCAGCATGGCTGCCAAGCCATGGCACAATTCCGAATGTGAAATCCTGACGCTTTCCGTCGGCCAGCATAACAGAGCTGTCGCCGGGGAGCATGAATACAGCAAAAGGGTTTCCGCCATCCAACAACGCATTAATATGGCATTGAATACTATTCCAATCCATAACTCATACGACCACCGCAATAAGCTCAAACGGGAGTGCCTCCTTTACTTCAACCTCATAGAATCCGCCAATCATCAGTGTCCGGTCTTTTTTCACAAGCACTTCCGGGTCAACTTCCGGAGAGTCCCATTGTGTGCGGCCTACATAAAACTCCTCCTCTTCACGGTCAATCACCACCTCAAGCCGATGGCCTATTTTCTGCTGCTGCAATTCCATCGAAATGCGCTCTTGCAAATCCATAAGCCGGTCGAGCCGTTTTTGTTTGACATCTTCCGGTATCGAATCGTCGTAATTCTCCGCTCCATATGTGCCCTCTTCTTCGCAGTATGCAAATGCTCCCATCCGCTCGAAACGCTGCTCTTCAACAAACCGGAGCAATTCTTCAAAATCCTCCTCAGTCTCCCCGGGGAAGCCGGTCATCAAAGTTGTGCGTATATGCAGACCCGGAACACGGCGACGCATCTCCGCCAGGAGCGCCCGGGTTTCATCTGCAGTAATATGCCGGCGCATATTCAACAGCACCTTGTCTGAAATATGCTGCAATGCTATGTCGAGATACGCGCATACATTGGGACGATTGGCCATGACATCCATAACTTCCATCGGGAATTGCGCAGGATATGCATAATGAAGCCTGATCCATTTGACACCTTCTATGCGCGACAGCCGGTCAACAAGTTCCGGCAGTTTCTGAACGCCATAAAGGTCTTGCCCATAGCCTGACAAATCCTGGGCTATAACGTTAAATTCTTTGACGCCACGTCCGACCAACATCCGAACTTCATCTTCAATCTCCTCTATCGGGCGTGATTTATAGCGGCCTGTTATCAGCGGAATCGCACAGAATGCACAGAACCGGTTACACCCTTCTGCAATTTTGAGATATGCATGGTGCGACGGTGTAGTTATCGTGCGGTCATAGCACAATGATGGATGGCCGTGTTTCCGGCTCAAGTCATCGGCTATAGTCGTCCAGTCGAACTTTCCGTAAAATCTGTCAACTTCATGAATCTCTTTCTGCAGTTCATCACGATACCGCTCCGACAGGCATCCCATCACATACAATTCTTCAATTTTGCCATTGTTCTTGGCCTCGGCATATTCCAAAATTGTATTGACAGATTCCTCTTTGGCATCTCCAATAAATCCACACGTGTTGATTATCACTATGTTGGCATACCCATCACCCTCATGCACAGCATCCAGGCCGGCATTTGAGAGCATTTTGAGCACACGCTCGGAATCAACAAGGTTTTTTGAGCATCCGAGCGTAACTACTTTCACTGTGTGCATTCCGCTCCTCAATTTATTTCACTGCCGAAAAGAGACTCTACAAATTCCTTTTTGTGAAAAACCTGCAGGTCGTTGATTCCTTCGCCCAATCCTATATATTTCACAGGGATTTTGAACTGGTCTGATATCCCGATTACAACCCCGCCTTTGGCCGTGCCGTCGAGTTTGGTAATAGCAAGCTCGTTAACATTGGTAGCGGCAACGAATTGACGGGCCTGTTCAAATGCATTCTGTCCGGTTGAGCCATCGAGAACCAACAATACCTCATGGGGAGCATCAGGCACGACTTTCTGCATCACATTCTTTATTTTCGACAATTCATCCATCAACCCCTTTTTATTGTGGAGGCGTCCGGCAGTATCGATGATTACCACATCAACACCGTTTGCTTTTGCCGACTGAAGTGTGTCGAATGCCACAGCTGCGGGATCACTGCCGAGCTTTTGCTTGACAACAGGCACTCCTGCCCGTTCTCCCCATATGTCGAGCTGCTCGACTGCAGCCGCACGGAATGTATCTGCAGCACCGAGCATAACTTTATTACCCGCCGCTTTAAACTGCGCGGCGAGCTTGCCTATCGTGGTGGTCTTGCCAACTCCGTTAACACCTACAACCATTATAACATGAGGGGAATGTCCGGCCGGAACCGAGAAATCATCATCTGTCGATTCGTTGTTGTTTTCGGCCAACAGCTCGCATATTTCCTCACACAGCAACCTGTTAAGTTCAGAAGACCCGACATATTTATCCTTCGCCACACGCTTCTCAATCCTGTCGATGATTTTCAACGTGGTGTCTACCCCGACATCAGATGTTATGAAAACCTCTTCAAGATTGTCGAGCACATCATCGTCGATTTTCGACTTTCCGGCAACAGCCCGGGTGATTTTACTGAATATGCCCTGCTTTGTTCGTTCAAGCCCGTTGTCGAGCGTTTCTTTTTTCTCTTTCGAGAAGAATTTGTTGAAAAATCCCATTCTGTTCGGTTCGGTTATTCTTTGCAAAATTACACAAATCGAGCCACATATCCAAACACATCCCCGCCTTGCGAATGCCAGGCGGGGATGTGGTGTGACCTCTCAGAGGTGATATATTAGCCCCGAATATCAATCAATCTGCACAATCAGGAAGTTCGACACATTCCAGAACCGGTCAGGATTTGTAATCTTAAGCACTTTGCTACCATTCGGAGCTTCAACAATCTCATAGGAATCTGCAGGTTGGTTGGTAAGCACTTTGGCTTTGCGTGAGTGCAGATCAAGGGTCGACATGCTACGTTTGTCGGCTTTAGTGAAATAATTCTGCTCAAAATCAGCAGGCATAATCTTTGTCTTACGCAAGAAACCGGATTCAATAAGTTTATGCTCACGGAGTTCCGTCTTACTACCCACAGCATAATAACATTCATTAAGCTCATTCGACAGAGATGTGGCTTCCTGCTCAACAACTTCCTTGGCAGCATTGACCGATTCCATTGCCGAATTCAGAGAATCAACATTGGCTGTCAGTCTTTCAATATGTATATTGGCAGCCGACAAATCCTTACGCAATGTCTCGATTGTACCCTCCTGGTCTGCGATCTGGGTTTTAAGTGTCTGTATCGATTTTTGAAGGGTGGCGTTATTTGCGGAGCTGTTCTGGAGCTTCTTTTCAAGTTCCTCCAGTTTATCGCGTCGCATCTTCAATGTCTGCTGTATGACAAGCATGTCATTACGTATTTGTTGGCGTTTATCTTTCGATTCGGCAGAAAGGTCTCCTGTTGAATTGAGAATGTTCTCCATCTGCTTGATCTGGTTCATCCCGTCAGCCACATCATTCATCAATGACAGCAGGCTGTCCTGGTCTGCCAATGCCATGCGGAGTGAATCGCTGGCTGTAGGCATCCCGTTATCAGTTGTCTGCTCTGTACGCGTATGGCAAGCTGTCAACGCAAGCGCTCCTACCATGAGGAGTGAAGTCAATTTTTTCATAACTTAGAATGTAATGATAAATAAAAAGTTGAATAGTCTATCTGTAATCAATCCTCATCCCCATTCTCTCCGGGATTAGGCCTGAACTTGTTGCGATGCACCTTCGGAGCGCTTTTGTCTGACCGTTTTCCCGATAATACAATAACAATCTCACCTTTTGGATTGTTCAAAGCGAAATATTCAGCAAGTTCACCCACCCTACCGTTATGAGTGCTGTTATGAAGTTTTGAAATCTCTCGCGACACAGATGCCTCCCTGTCCTCTCCGACAACGTCGGCCAACTCACGCAAAGTTTTTGCCAACCTCATTGGCGATTCATAAATGATTATTGTGCGCGCCTCCTGCGCAAGCTCCTGTAATCGTGTGGACCTCCCCTTTTTCTGCGGCAGAAACCCTTCAAACACAAACCGCTCACACGGCAGCCCTGAATTGACAAGGGCTGGTACGAAGGCCGTAGGGCCTGGTATGGTTTCAACCTCAACCCCGTTCTGCCTACAGGCTCTGGTAAGCATGAACCCCGGATCCGATATTGCAGGGGTACCGGCATCTGAAATCAATGCGATTGTGTCACCTCCTTTCAACCTCTCCACAACAGGAGCCACTGCAGCGTGTTCATTAAACTTATGATGAGACTGCATTGGAGTGGTTATGCCGAAATGGCGTGTCACAACGCTGCTTGTGCGTGTATCTTCTGCCAGAATCAGATCGCACGTCTTCAGGATTTCCACGCTTCGGGGTGCCATATCAGACAGATTCCCTACCGGAGTCGGCACGACATATAATTTACCAGCCATATATCACTAATTACGTTAATCACCAAAATTAATTCGAACGATTTATATAAGATATAAGGATTTCAATAAACGTTTTAGCCTCATCAGATTGCAAATCAACGTCATAGCGATCTGAAAGCAACCGGCAAACTTCGTCTGGCGACTGAAGGGAAGGAACTATTTCCAAAACATCATTGAAATCCTGCGACGACCCGTTAAACAACAATCGTCTATATAGAAACATATCGTTAAGAGAGAAAGCTCGTTTAAGTGCCACGCTATTTCCTACAACCTCCTTGTTTGGCAGCTCTTGCATCTCCGGCAGACCATCGGTAGGTTCTGGATTATATTCTGATTCCGGATTATCGTAAATTTCTTCCGCCGGTGATTCTCCACTTTCCACTTCGGCTACGTCATCGGCAACCCCATCATTCTTTGTTACAGAATCCGGTTCAGCATCACAGATGCAACTATCCGTATCTTCCCTCTCGTCAGACACATCAGAACCTGATTCGTAATCATTTGAGCCGGAAACAGTGTCAATCAGTGCCGCATCTTCGATTGCCAGGGTTGCAAGGCGATTTATCTTTTCAGCCAACAAATCCGAAACCCTGCCCCCTGTATCTTTAAGGCATAACAGCTCCTCAGCAATATCGGCCGTCAAGCCAAGCATTTCATCTATGTAAGGTTGCATATATCATTTAGTTGAGTAATTAATCATATCCAAACACACAGACCGTGCATTGGAAAATAAACCGGTTCACCCTGAACTGCCTCAGAAGGAAATTTTAGTCATGGCGTTCCTTACGGCAGACCGTTTACATGTGAATTGATTCACCATTATGACAACTACATGGGTAGGTTTGCCTTCACTATTGAGTTTATATCCTGCAAACGTCTGAACACCACGCATACTCCCGCTTTTCAATGCCAGACGGCCTTCAAGACGCGTATCATTAAGAAAACGTTTAACCGTACCTTCTATTCCGGCTTTCGGGAAAACCGCCACATATTCCTCGCCCCGGTCGGTAAGGGTCATTGCTTCAAGCAGATCAGCCATAAAACGTGGCGAAACGGAATTCTGCCGCGATAATCCACTTCCATCATAAGCCTTCAAATATGAGGTGTCAAGTCCAAGGGTCTCTATTAATTCGGTCTCCCTGGCCAACGCCTCGTCGGTTGTGCCACCCGGCACGAGAGCTCTCAGCAGCCCCTCAGCATAAAGATTCTGGCTTTGTTCCATCATCACATCCACAATCTCTCCATAAAGCGGTGACGCATGGACATATAACGATGACTCAAAAGAACCGCCCATTTCACCAGAGTCTGGCAGCATATGAATCCCCACGGAATCAAGAGCCTTTTTAACATCAGTGATGAATTCACCCTGAGGATTACGCATCGCCATGTCTCGATTGGCATTATCGCGGAAATTAAGCGCATATAATCCGGCGCCATAACTATAACATAAATCGGAATACTCCCATCCACGCCCCGGGCCGGGTTCTTGCAGATGAGATGAATCAACGATAATTTTCCCGGCGATGCCGGTTATGCCCGACATACGCAAATGCGATGCGATAGAATCTGCCAGGCCTGAATAATCCGGGAAATTATCACTGCAAAGCGTAGGGTCAGCCACACCTTTCACAACAATATTGCCATGAAGAACCCCGTCTGAATCACAACTGCCGTCAACAACCGTTTCTGTTAAAAAACTCTTGTCAGAGCCATTATTCATCAAGGTCGCAGCAGCAGTGACACACTTGAGGATACTCGCCGGGGTCATAAGTTTATCGGCATTTTCCACCACCTCATCTTTGCCAGTGGCCAGATTTCTGACAATAATGCCCACTGATGCACTGCCGATACGAGGAAATGTAAGATGCGACGCCTCAATACACAAAAACGACACTACCATTATCGAAAATGCCACATACCGGCAGCAGCTCCATTGTTTATATATACGTTTCAATGTTATTCCTTAAAATAAGTCGTCAAAATTACTAATCTGAATCAATCCCACGCGAAGTTAAGAAACTTTCCCCCAACCAGCCAAATATTTCGTTTTTTCTGTGTAAATTTGCGTTTTTGATTACCACACGATGACGCAGACAATCGAACATAAGCCATATAAACTCGGCATAGCCCTAAGCGGGGGCGGTGCGCGCGGCTTCGCCCACATCGGAGCTCTCAAAGCCCTCGACGAGGCCGGTTTTAAACCTGATGTCATAGCCGGTGTTTCTGCCGGATCCGTTGCGGCCACACTTTATGCGGCGGCCGTTCCGGCTGACGAAATCATGCAATTGTTCGCCTCAATGAAATTCTCCGACTTCTGCTCATTCTCCATAAAAAACGGAGAAGGAATGTTTTCTATGGCCAAGTTCAAGAACTTCATCGTAAAAGCAACCGGAGTCGACAGACTTGAAAACCTGTCGATACCAACATATGTAGGTGTGACAGACCTTGACCACGGCACCCCGGCTGAATTCCATGACGGACTGCTGGGAGAACGTGTCATGGCATCATGCAGCATTCCTTTGGTGTTCAAACCAGTCAGAATCAACGGCACTTATTACGTTGACGGAGGCGTGCTGCGAAATCTTCCGGCATGGATTATACGCGATAAATGCGAGAAGCTGATTGGAATCAACTGCTCACCACTGACAAAGTTCCGCTACAAGAAATCTTTCTTTGAAATTGCAATGCGCACATATAACCTCATGGCCAAAGCCAACCAGCTTGAAGACATGAAAATGTGCGACAAGGTAATAATAACCCCCGATTTAGCCGGATACCAGGTGTTCAATCTCAAAGATATCAACAAGGTTTACCTTAGTGGATACGCTGCCGCGCACCGAGCCATCAAAGATTGGCAGAATCACCAACCGTAAACGCTTCTCTGCGGTTAATATCACACTTTGCGAACAAACGATTATTGAACTTTAAATATGAATATAAAGCAACCTGATAAAAGCGGCGAACAAGCCGCCATTTCAAATAAAGCGCCTCAAAAGAAACCTGCAGCACATAAACAAACCAAGACCCTGAAACCGGTAATCTATCAGATGCTTCCAAGGCTGTTCTCGAACACATGTGAGACATGTGTGCCAAACGGCGACATCACACAAAACGGGTGTGGCAAACTTAACGGCATCACAGACCGCGTGCTCGGCGAAATAAAAGATCTGGGCATCACCCATGTCTGGTATACCGGCATTATCGAACACGCCCATGCCACAGATTATTCCGCATTCGGCATAGAACCCGACAACCCTATGATTGTGAAAGGCAAAGCCGGGTCACCCTATGCGATAAAAGACTACTACGACATAGACCCCGATGTGGCCGTATCGGTTCCAGAACGCATGAAAGAATTCGAAGCCCTGGTGGAACGCACCCACCGCGCCGGGCTTAAAGTAGTGATGGACTTCGTGCCAAACCATGTGGCGCGCCGTTACCATTCAGATGTTGCCCCTAATGGAATCGAGGACCTCGGACAATGTGACGACGTAACAAAATTCTTTTCACCGCAGAACAACTTCTACTACATACCACGCCAGATGTTCCAGCCGCAGTTCCCGCAAGGAGACTACAACGAATTCCCCGCCAAAGCATCAGGCAACGACTGTTTCAATGCATTCCCAACCCGCAACGACTGGTATGAGACCGTAAAACTCAACTATGGTGTTGACTACGGCGACGGCAGCCGCCATTTCTCCCCTATCCCCCCTACCTGGTTTAAAATGCTGCACATACTGAGGTATTGGGCGGCCAAAGGGATTGATGCATTCCGATGCGACATGGTGTTTATGGTGCCGCTGGAATTTTGGGAATGGGCGATACCACAAGTCAAGGCAACTTTCCCCGACCTGCTGTTCATAGCCGAAATCTACGACATCAACCTTTACCGGGATTTCCTTTTCCGTGGTCAATTCGACTACCTTTATGACAAAGTAAACCTCTACGACAGTCTGCGTGCGGTGCAATGCTACAATCATTCTGCGGCAACACTGACTGACTGTTGGCAACGTATCGATGGCATCGGCGACCGTATGCTTAATTTCCTTGAAAACCATGATGAGCAAAGGTTCGCATCCGCCCAATATGCAGGCGACAGCGCAAAAGTACTATCATCGCTTGTCGTTAGCTCAATGATGTCTAACGCACCATTTATGATTTATGCCGGACAGGAATTGGGAGAAAAGGCTGAAGATGCCGAAGGATTCAGCGGACACGACGGGCGCACTACCATCTTCGATTACTGGTCTATACCCACCATACGCAGATGGTATAACGGCGGGAAAGCTGATGGCGGAGGTCTTTCAAATGAAGAAAAAGGGCTGCGGAACATCTACCGCACAGTTCTGCGGTTGCTTAACAGCGAAGATGCCTTATACCGAGGCGGTTTTTTCGATCTAATGTATGTCAACTTCGACAACCCGCATTTCTCTCCGCATTCACATTATGCATTCCTGCGCCACTGTGGAGACACCACGCTATTGATTGCCGCTAATTTCTCAGACAAAGCTGCAGAGCTGGAAATCAACATTCCTCAGTTGGCAATAGACATGTTCGGAATCAAAGAAGGAAAATATATGGCCACCGAATTAATCAGCAAACGGCGCAAAAACAAAATCCTTTCAGCAACAGAGCCATTCCACACCGGAATTGCACCATGGGGTGCAGTTGTGTGGAAAATAAAAGCATCCGGGGTCGGACTGCAATAAATCGACAGATAGCATCCGAGCCATATTAATATAAAAAACATTAAGCCATATGTGAAGTGCACCCCAAATGTCAGACAGAATACTTTTGGGGTGCACTTCACATATGGCATGTCGCCTTTTTTACACCTATACATGAATAGTGCAGTAAATCAGACTTTGGAAAAACAATAAACAACCGCCCAAAAATTTCTTTGTTCCACAGAGAGGTTTATTGAAGAATAATGCCTAATTTTGCATCACCAATTCATCCAAACCTCTTTTATGAATTCCATGTTACCCCCTATCAAGGTTTTTGCCGGAACCAAGTCGCGCTACATGGCCGAAGAAATCTGTGAAAATCTTGGCATTGAACTTGGCAAAATGAACATTCAGCATTTTGCCGACGGTGAGTTTGAAGTATCGTTTGAGGAATCGATTCGTGGCTGTGAAGTCTACCTTGTGCAGTCAACCTTTCCTAACTGCGACAACCTGATGGAATTATTGCTGATGATCGATGCGGCGAAACGAGCTTCTGCCAAATCGGTCATTGCTGTTATTCCTTATTTCGGGTGGGCGCGTCAGGACCGAAAAGACAAACCCCGCGTCTCGATTGCTGCAAAACTGGTTTCAGACCTTTTGGTCACCGCTGGTGCCGACCGCGTTATAACCATGGATCTTCACGCCGACCAGATTCAAGGATTTTTCAATGTGCCTGTCGACCATCTCTACGCGTCGTCTGTGTTCCTACCCTACATCCAGTCATTAAATCTCGACAATCTTGTCATAGCTACTCCAGACGTAGGAGGGGCTAAACGAGCCAACAACTATGCCAAATACCTCAATGTGCCCCTGGTGCTTTGCCATAAACAGAGAGCCAAAGCCAACGTCGTGGCAACAATGACTGTAATCGGAGATGTGAAAGATAAAAATGTCGTTTTGGTCGACGACATGGTAGATACAGCCGGAACAATAACCAAAGCTGCCGACCTCATGCTTGCAGAAGGTGCTAAATCAGTCAGGGCGCTATGCTCACACGCCATAATGAGCGATCCTGCATCAGAACGGATTGACAACTGCGGTCTGACAGAAATGATATTCACCAACTCCATCCCATTTGAGAAAGACTGCAAAAAAGCCCATATCATCTCTGTTGCGAAACTGTTTGCAGACACCATCCGTAGGGTTCACAACAACGAATCCATATCTTCGCAATATCTCATAAAATAGCGATTTCAATCTATTATAGGCAACGGCGCAGAGGACTTTGTTCTTTGCGCCGTTTTCATACGTATCCGCTATAATGCCTCTGTTAGCAATAATCCAGCTTAGCAATATTGAAGGTATTTCAAAATCATCCCGAAAGAATCTATAATATGCTGAGGCCGGAACTCATCGGCAACTGCAATATCCTGCGAATGGATATTGGTTTTCTGACAATCCCGCAATTCAACCGTAGTCCAACCCATCATATTGGGCCAATGGAAATCCTTGGCCGGATTATCACCTATATACAGAAATTTCTCCTCTCCTATATTGCGCGACGCCAATGTCTCAAATGGCGCAGAAGTTGTTTTGTCAGCCCCTACCTCTTCCGATATTATTATATTCTGCGGCGCCACAAATTCGCCAAGACCCAAAGCCTTTATTTTAGAGCGTTGGGTAACGGAGCGTCCGTCGGTTATTATCCCTATGGTGATGCCGACTGCTTTCAACCGCTCCAATGTCGGGATTACATCGGGCAATGGGGCAATTGATGGCATATGATATCGATAGACCTCAACCATCCAGTCTGCCGTGAAACGGCAACCGGGATGCGCCAACCATAAACGTGCGGCTAAGTCATCAAAACCACGGGCCGTGTTTTCCGAAGATTGCAAAAAATCAACAACATCAGTCTGTGGCATAATACCATCCTCTTCAAGGATTTTACCTATCGCCTTATAACCGGAATAAACATAATCGACCTCCCGGTAGAGCGTGTCATCAAGATCAGTAACAAACATTGCCCAATCATTAACGGATTCAAAATGAGTAGGTCGTCATGCCACATTCCTATTTGGCCAGGCACTCTTTCAATGCCTCTGCCACCTGGGCAATATCATCATCCGACAAAGTTGTCCCACTGGGCAGGCACAAACCGTTTTCAAAAATCCCATCGGAACACCCTCCTCCGTAATATGGAGCATCGGCAAAAACCGGCTGCATATGCATCGGACGCCATATCAGACGGGTCTCGATACCCCTCTCCAATAACAACATCCTGATTTCATCGGGAGTTCGGCCGACAACCGATTTATCAAAGCTGACTGTCGAAAGCCAGAAGTTTGACCTGAACCGTTGCGACGGCTCGTCATGGACTGTCACCCACTCTGCACCTGCAAGCAATTCGGAATATAAGCCATGGATACACCGCCGGCGCTTGACCCTGTCAGGCAGTTCTTCAATCTGTGCACAGCCGATAGCAGCCGACACATTGCTCAGCCTGTAATTATAACCAATGGTAGTATGATAATAATAAGGCCGGTTTTCACGGGCTTGAGTAGAAAGGAATTTAACACGCTCGGCAGCCGTTTTGTCAGGACATATAAGAGCGCCTCCACCAGATGTGGTTATAATCTTATTGCCATTAAAACTAAGAACCCCGTAATCGCCTATCGTGCCACACTTTTTCCCGTCAAATTCCGACCCAAGAGCCTCGGCGGCATCCTCAACCACAGCAATCCCGTAGCGTGAAGCGATGGCCATTATTTCATCCATCCTGGCAGGCATACCATAAAGATGCACGACAACGATTGCTGCAGGATAGCGGCCAGTGGCTTTTTTCCGGGATATAATAGCCTCCTCAAGAAACGATGGCGACATATTCCAGGTCTCAGGTTCACTATCAACCAACACCGGCGATGCCCCCAGATATACAATCGGATTGCAACTGGCCGAAAACGTCAGAGACTGGCATATGACCTCATCTCCGGCCTTAACCCCGGCCATCACCAACCCCAGGTGTATCGCCGCCGTACCTGCCGACAGAGCCACAACATCCTTATGATGCAGATAATCGCCAAGACGATATTCAAACTCATCCACAAACGGACCGAGCGGCACAATCCACGTGGATTCTACCGCTTCATCAACATATTTCTTCTCGTTGCCAGCCAAATGGGGAATCGACAGTTTTATCATACCTGATGTAGTAGTAAATATTTAACCATTGATGTAAACACCAATGGCAAAGTTACGAAAATCCAACGAAACGGCGGATACAAAAATCAAGCCGACGCCGCAGCCCTCTTTAATGTGACCGACCTGATTTTATATCCCGTCCATGCCATAAGAATGCTCATGCATGGCGAAAGTATATTAAAAATACAGAACGGGAAGTAGACCAACGTCGACACTCCGAGCACCGTCGATTGGGTTATCCCGCATGAATTCCACGGAATCAGCACAGATGTGACAGACACCGAATCCTCTATTGTCCGGCTCAGAAGACGGGGCTCAAGCCTGAATTTCTGATAAAGTGTGCGATACATATTGCCTGTTATGATCAACGAAAGATACTGATCGGCGGTACACGCATTTATAAACAGCCCGCTTCCCACTGTGGTGCTGACTATAGACCCTCGTCTACGCAATCTGCGGGTAAACGCGTTTGCGATAACAGATAACATGCCTGTTCCAATCATTGCGCAACCAAAAACTATGGCGCTCAGCACCAGCGTAATCGTAGACATCATGCCGGAGATACCGCCGGTTGTAACCAGGCTGTCGAGCGATGAATCACCTGTCGAAGGTGCAAAACCTTTCCACAAGGCCATCAATCCGTCGATTACCGAAAACCCTTCATGCGATTGAAAAACAAACATACCCGCAAAACCTAACGCTGACGCCGAAAACAGCGTAATCAAAGTAGGCACACGGAATGCTATCAACACCAGGGTGACAGCCGGAATAAATAATATAAATGGCGACAAACGGAAATAATCTTCAAGTTCTCCGGCAAACTGCATCGCTTCCTTAACGCTGACAGTGTCAGTATATATGCCGGCAATAAGGTAGATTATCAGAGCCACAGACATGGCCGGGATAGCCGTAATCATCAGATAACGGATATGTGTGAACAAATCAACACCACAGGTCGATGAGGCCACAACCGTCGTATCGCTCAATGGCGACACTTTATCGCCAAAATATGCCCCTGAGATGATTGCACCGGCCACCCATCCGGGATGAAACCCCATGACAGTCCCGATGCCCATGAATGCGACCCCGATTGTTGCGATTGTAGTCCACGAGCTACCTGTCATAACCGATATGACAGCACAAATCGCGCATGTTGTCACCAAGAACAATGTAGGGTCGAGCAATCCCAATCCATATTTGATCATAGTTGGAACAACTCCGGCTGCCATCCATGTGGTGGCCACCATCGCAATAAACACCAGCATCGGCACAGCTGGCAATATCTGCCTGGCGCTCCGTGCAAAGCCAACTTTAAGGCCTCGCAGACTGAATGCTCCTGTAGCCATGGCAAGCAAAAAGGCTAAAAACGATGTGCCGAGCAGCACAATCTGGCTATACTCCGACACCGCATGAGCCCCCTCTATGATAATCAGAGCCACAAGAGAAATCAACAAAACCGCTATAGGGAGTATCGAAGCCCAAAGCGGAGGATTTTTCAAAGTTTTCTGCATCTGTGGATTATTCATTTACCTTAAAACTAAAAATAGAAACCTTATAAGCCGGTTTTTCTTATGATGCGCCCGGCAATTCTTATAGATTGTATGAAATCTTTTGGAAAAATCTTTAGGCAATCTCTTACATGTATCCTTAGGGAATATCTAAAATTGGTCGCAAAAGTAACCATAATATGGCTATAATATCACAAGAAATAATCTAAAAAATGTAAAAGCCCCATATATTAAACTTTTTAAGCACCAAATATGCATTTTTTTGTTAATTCAACAAATCAATCCCCCAAGATACTGAAGATACCGACAAAAAACTCAATCTCGTTTTTATTATACAATACATAATTATCCCGGTAATTTCACGTTAATAATGAGTATTAATATGTGTTTGATCTCATGCCGTCACACATAAGAACCGCTATTGATGATAAATATCCGACAGAAATTCATCCTGACATATATAATTCTGATTGTTAGCTGCCTTCAGGCTTTTTCCCAGGTAAAAATCCATGGGAAAGTCATTGACGTTGACGATGCGCCGTTGGAATTCGTCACGGTTCGCATCGACGGCACCGCAATCGGAACGAATACCGGCATTGACGGCACATTCAAACTATCTGCCCCTGCCAACGACACTCTGACCGTGGTGTTTTCATGCATCGGCTACGAAGAACTGAGGCGTAAACTGATAAATCCTAAAGGAGATTTGGCGCTAAACGTGAGGATGCGTTTAAAAAACCATGAACTGCAAGAAATCATGGTGACCGATTTCCGTAAGCAGACCACTCAGATGCAGAACCTCGACAAAGATTCATATCGCCTGGCTGCCGACGCAACCGGAGGAAGCGTTGAATCTTTGCTGACAACAATGGCGGGGGTAAACTCCAGCAACGAAATGTCGAGCCAGTATTCCGTGCGCGGAGGCACATACGACGAAAACTCCGTATATATCAACGGCATCGAAGTTTATCGTCCGCAACTTATTTCTTCCGGGCAGCAGGAAGGGCTCAGCATAATCAACCCCGACATGGTCGGGTCAATCGGCTTCTCAACCGGAGGCTTCGGGGTTGAGTACGGCGACAAAATGTCGTCGGCTCTCGACATAACCTACCGCGAACCTGAATCATTCGAGGGGGCGGTCTCTGGGAGCCTAATGGGAGCGACACTCTCTATCGGACAAAGCTCCAAAACATTCTCCCAGCTCCACGGAGTCCGTTATAAACGCAACTCATCCCTGCTCAGTTCGTTAGAAACCAAAGGGGAATACGACCCGAATTTCTTCGACTACCAGACCCTGTTGTCGCTGAAAATCGGCCGTAAATGGAAAGCCTCGTTTTTAGGCAATATCGCCGTCAACAACTATAAATTCATACCGTTAAACCGCGAAACCAATTTCGGTACATCATCCGATGCCAAGCAATTCAAAGTCTATTTCGACGGACAGGAAAAAGACCGGTTCGAAACTTATTTCGGTGCCCTTAACCTCGACTATATACATTCTAAAAGCACCGCTTTCACCCTTCTTGCTTCCGGTTATCTGACAAACGAACTTGTTGCCTACGACATCTCAGGAGAATATTGGCTCGACCAGGCAGGAACAACCGGTGGGGGCAACCCCGACAACGCTGTCGGCGGGGAACTCGGTGTGGGCCGCTATCACGAGCACGCCCGCAACCGCCTGAAAATATCAGTATTTTCCCTGGGCTTGAAAGGCCACACCTCAATCAACAACCATAATCTCACATACGGTGTGGAATTCAAACATCAGACAATCATGGAACGTAGCCGCGAATGGGAACTGCGCGACTCTGCCGGCTACACCCTTCCATCCGACGGGCAGCATATCCGCATGATATACAACCTTTCATCGCGTCACGACCTATCTACCAACCGTCTCGCCTTCTATGCCGCCGACTCCTACAGGTTGAAAACCTCCGCAGGGTATTTCGCCTTCAATGGCGGATTACGTTTCTCCTATTGGGATTTCAACAGAGAGTTCCTCGTATCACCGCGCCTGAATGTAGCGTTCGTGCCTGAACGCTACAACGCGATGACATTCCGTTTCGCTACAGGGTTATATTACCAGCAGCCGTTTTATAAAGAATTCCGGCGACCGGTTGAAGACGAGTATGGCAACACATCCATCCTTCTGAACAGCTCGGTCAAATCGCAACAAAGCCTTCATTTCATATTAGGCGGAGACTACACATTCCGCATGTTCGACCGGCCATTTAAACTTTCAGCCGAGGGCTACTACAAAAAGCTCGACCGTCTGATACCATACGAAATCGACAATCTGAAAATCGTGTATCAAGGGGTTAACTCGACCAACGGCTACACAACAGGCCTCGACCTGAAACTGTTCGGACAATTCGTACCAGGCACCGACTCCTGGATCAGTTTCTCGGTTATGAAAACGGCAGAAAACCTCAACGGTGTCACTGTGCCGCGACCTACAGACCAGCGTTACTCACTCGCTGTGTTTTTCACCGATTATTTCCCCAAGTTTCCGAAACTGAAATTCTCTCTGCGCGGCATATTTTCCGACGGACTGCCCACAACGGCCCCCCATTCATCACGCGACAAAGGCTACTTCCGTGCACCGGCCTATAAACGTGTTGATATAGGACTCAACTATGCCCTTTTATCCCCCTTGAAGGAAGGACACCCACCCAGCGGGTTACACCGGTGGCTGAAAAGCATCTGGCTCGGTATTGACGTATTCAATCTGCTCGACATATCCAATGTTTCGAGCTACTATTGGGTCACCGACGTCAACAGCATCCAGTATGCCGTACCGAACTATCTGACACGACGTCAATTTAACGTACGCCTCAGCATCGACTTCTGAATCCAACCTCGTAACTGAACAACTCAATAGCGAGCCATGTCAAAACTTCTTCTTAAAAAGGAAATCAAAGACCTCACACGCAATCAGCTTGAGCAGATGATTCTCGACGCTTATGATGCCAAGAAAGAAATAAAAGAATACTTTGATTTCTATGTCAACCCCGATGTAGAGAAACTGACAGAAAAATTCAAAGTGGCCATATCGAGAGAGTTCGCACGTAACAAACGTGGATATTGCAAAGCCCGTATCTCAATCATCAAAAAACTAATCAAAGAATTCCAGGCCTTTCAGCCCGGATTTGAGGCTCAGCTCGAGCTGTTACACTACACTGTTACTTTCGCCCTTCTCTCAGAAGCCTCGTTTTATTTCAGCGACACGCTCATCAACGGCATTGCTCTGATTATGACCCGGACGGTAGAACTGGCCGACCGCAATTTTGTTGCCGACAAGACCCTTGAAAGACTCACAACAATGCTTGATGATGAACATGCGGGCAGCAAATATTTCCGCCGTTTCCTACGCAACTCCTTAAACGATTTCCAACCATCCTAATCCACCGCACACAATGAACGCCAACCGTCTGACCTACCTTTTTAACAACGGCAAAAATGCCAAATTCCCCTACTATCTCAAAGCCTTCTCACGTTTGGCGATTCCATCATCCTGGTTACATCAGCGCCTTCAACGGCTGCTCGATGAAATAGAAAGCCGACCCGACAGGGAAGAGATACACAAACGCGCAGAATATTATAACAAATTGAATATCAGCGAATTAATTCAATCGGGGGGGGTAAGATATACATATCCGGCCGACATGCCATCCATATCCGACATGCGTCCCGGTTCGCAAAAAGTGTATTATCTCGACACGATGGAATACGCGCGATATTTCAATCCACGCCTTAAACTCCTTCTGAAAGGTGGCGATAACACTATAATACCCCCGTTCCCATCTATAGTGAAAAGCCGTCCGATAGCCGGCGCCAATGCAAATGCGGTGCTGTTGAATCTCGACAAAGTGCGCCATTTCATTTTTTATAATGATAAACGTGGTTTTGAAGAAAAAGACGACCGTGCCCTTTTCCGTGGCAAAGCCTGCGGCAAACCAAACCGGATTATGTTTATGAACAGATTCTGGGGGAATCCACGCTTTCATCTAGCCACCATAGATGCGCCGCGAAAGGAATGGAAAGGAGAAAAGCTCACCCTGTCACAACAACTGCGCAACCGTTATATAATGGCACTCGAAGGCAACGACGTAGCGTCAAACCTGAAATGGGTCATGTCCTCAAACAGCATAGCAGTGACACCCCGCATGAAATATGAAACCTGGTTCATGGAAGGGTTATTGAAAGGCGGTGAACACTATATTGAAGTCGCCGATGATTTCTCCGACGTAGAAGAAAAAATCGACTATTATTCATCCCACCAGGCTGAAGCACGTGAAATCATCGAAAACGCCCACCGGTTTGTAAACCGGTTCCGCAATCAGAAGCGTGAAAAACTCATATCCCTCCTTGTGCTCGACCGATATCTCAAGGCGGTCAATCCCGATTTCCAAGAAACCGGCAAACATTGAGCGCCCACAACAACCTCCATCCCCCCTCACGCTGTTGCATAAATCCCTGTTTTGAACTGCATAAGTCAGAAATTCTGCGTATCTTTGCGGCTGACTATGACAAGAAAATCACTACTTTTCATAATACTCTGTTTCCTGCTGTTTCTGCCAGAAACAACACAAGGCAAGAAAAAAAGGCTTGAGCCATCATATGCCTGGAAAATCACGCCCCCTTTGGGGTTGCGTGAACCGTCGACCATCGACACCCTGTTTCAGAATTATTCCCTGAACTACATACCCCAGGGAGTAAGCTATGCTTATGCAGCAACGGGGAACTATTGTGCCGAAGGCCACAACATGCTTTTCATGCAGCGGGCCACTATGAGCGATTTCCATTTTCGCGACGCGGTCAGCCATTGGCTGCCATCCGAGTCGAAAATGAAATTCTACAACACCCGTATCCCCATGACCCTATTGTCATATAACTTCGGAGGCGGGAAACAAGATGGTCAAGACGCTTTAGGCGTCATATTCTCTGCTAACGCCAACTCCCGCTTGCAGGTAGGCGCGATGCTCGATTATCTCTATTCCAAAGGAAGCTACGACTACCAGGCTGCAAAAGACCTGACCTGGGGATTATCCGGCTCCTATATAGGAGAACGCTACGAATTCCAGGGTTATTATTTCCACTTCAACCTTGTGGCCAAAGAAAACGGCGGAATAACCGACGACCGCTACATAACCGATCCGGCACAGGTACAGGGAGGAAACACCTCTGTGAATGCGAAAGAGATTCCTGTCAACCTGACAGATGCGCATAACAGGGTGAAAGGCTCTGAACTATATCTCAATAACCGCTACAAACTCGGATTCTGGAAAGAAGAACAGATAAACGACACCACAGTCAAACGCACATTGGTGCCGGTCACAAGCATAATCTGGACACTTAAATACAACGACGGCAGCCATCGTTTCATCAGCCGAAATGCCGAGCAGAATCTCTCATTTTGGGAAAAGACATATTTCAATCCTCAATTGACCAACGACTTTCAAAACCACTGGCAGCTGCGAAACACTGTCGGCATTTCCCTCCTCGAAGGTTTCAACAAATACGCTAAAGCCGGACTGGCAGCTTACATCACCCATGAAGCACGCCACTACAATATGGTTACCGAATCGGCGGAACCGACTGAAGAACAGCTCGAATCCATGACCGATGACCCATACCCCGATATGAAAACAAAGGCCACAGAACAACTTCTGTGGATTGGTGCACAGCTAACCAAGCAGCAAGGGCGCATATTGAATTACGATGTTACCGGCGAAATCGGATTAGTCGGGCCTGCTGCGGGTGAAATCAGAGTGAAGGGTGGCATAACCACACGCATCCCTTTATTCGGCGACACAGTGCCGTTGCGTGCCTTCGGACATTTCACCAACCTTTCCGCACCATGGTTGATGCAGCATTACCGCTCAAACCATTTCGTGTGGGAAAACGACTTTGGTAAAACCCGCTCCATCCGGTTGGGCGGTGAAATTGCCATTCCATGGACACGTACACGCCTGAATGTAGCCGTTGAAAATGTGCAGAATCAGCTATACTTCAACAGCAACGGGCTCCCGTCGCAATATGGAGGGAGTGCGCAGATATTCAGCGCCACATTATCCCAAAACTTCAAATTCGGGGTCTTCCATTGGGATAATCTGGTAACATACCAAACCTCAAGCCGGCAGGATGTCATACCAATGCCACAGTTGGCGTTGAACACTAACATGTATGTCATATTCCGCATAGCCACTCTTCATGTGCAACTCGGTCTCGACTGCGACTATTTCACCCGGTATAAAGGAGTGGATTTCCAACCGGCAACGATGAGTTTCTATAACCAGAACACTGTCGACATAGGCAACTACCCTTTCATCAATGCCTACCTCAACTTCAAGCTGTCGAAAACGAGGTTCTATCTTATGATGTCGCATGTGAACCAAGGCCTGACAGGCACCAACTATTTCTCCATGCCACACTATCCTATGAACCCCCGCCGTTTTCAACTCGGTCTGAGCATCGACTTCGCAAACTGACCGGTATTATCACTGAAAATATTTGATACCTGAAACGTATGTTTGAAAAGCTACAGCATAAGAAAGGTTCGGCATCACTCTATCTGTTACTGCTGGCAGCGGCAGTAGGCATAATGTTGATGCTTAAAGAATGCTCCGCAGAAACACTTCCCCCGCGCAATGAAGCCGTGGCCTCAGGCGACACCTTGAATGTTGCAATTGAAATCTCACCTGTGGGTGTAACAATGGATGCCGACACTTTGAGCGGCACATACTATAACATTGTCCGACAAATTTGCTCACAACACAACCGCCCCGTAAGATTCCATCCTTTCACTCAACTCGAAACCGCATTGGAAGGCCTTGACAAAGGGAAATACCAGCTCGTTGTCAGCGATATTCCCGCAACGGCCCACATGAAATCACACTATATATTCATAAATCCCATAGGACTTGACCGACAAGTGCTCGTCCAACGTCGCGACAGCTCGGGGCATACCCCTATTTCAAGCCAGTTCGACCTTGCAAAACAAAAAATCACACTCCCCAAAGGCTCGCCGTTCATCACCCGTCTGCATAACCTCGCCAGGGAAATAGGTGACACTATCTACATTCACCAGGACTCATCATATTCCTCTGAACAACTGATTATACTGACAGCAATCGGAGAAGCTGACAACGTGGTTGTCAATGCCGGCACGGCAGCACCACTGCTGAAACAATACCCGAATCTCGATGCTTCATTGGAAATATCCTTCAACCAGTTCCAGGGTTGGGCGCTCGCTCCGCGCGATTCCATGCTCCGCGACACCCTGAATGCCTGGCTTTCAGAAATCCATCACAACCTAAACACTCCCACCTCTGCAAAACGCCCGTAATCACCGCCCGTAATCACCTATAGATTATAGATGTGATTGGAATAAGCAGAATATTCCGATATTTTCCGTACTTTTGTATTCCTAATCCGCACTATATATGCATAGAGTTGCAATGTGCGGATTGATTTCTTATTAACTATCGCCACAATTATTTGTGGCGGTATGAAAAGGTGTTATTGGAAATTATCTTCCTCATTCAAACTTGGCGGTTAGAATTTTAAGCTGAAGATAGTCGACAATCGCATCTGCACTGAATGTCATTAGCCTGCTGTAGACAGCGGGCTATCAGACATATTCGGTGTGGAGCTGTTGTCACATCGAGCTTAAAAGGTTTCGCCAAGACCTGAATGAGAGATGTGACGAATGCAATCTCCACACCTTTTTTATATATCTACTTCAGTTCCGGTTCATAGGAGATTGCAGAACCGGCATCCTTGACCATATGGAGCCATTCGTTTTCACCCTATCCGTATCATCAACTCCGGTTTTTCTGGCATCATCTTTCTGGAGCCGGATGCTCATCTTTCTCCTCAATCTTCTGCTCCTTCTATTGGCATTATTATAAGAGATTGTCTAAAAATAAGAGCCGCAGCAAGCCACGGCTCTTAGAAATCTTTTTGTGCGATAACGCCTATTAGGGCCATTAAAGCTATTAGGGCTATTAACTGCTAAAGCCCCTTAATCTCTCACGACAATGCAGCCAACGCAGCTCGGAGTGTTTCGAGTTTCGATTCTGCATCGGCCTGTTTACGCCGTTCACCCTCGATGACTGCGGCAGGAGCCTTCGACACGAAACGCTCGTTTGAAAGTTTTTTCATCACTGATGCCAGGAAACCTTCGTAGTAGTCTATATCCTTCTTGATACGTTCTTTCTCAGCCTCAACATCGATATTACCCTGCAACGGAACATCATATTGTTGCGTGCCGACCATGAACGAAGCCGCTGCAGCATCTTTTGCAGCACCAGCGTTGATAGCTTCAAGATTAGCCATCTTTGAAATCAGAGCCTGCATATCGGCCGACGGAGCCGCGCCATCAACCACATTAAGCGTCAGACGTTCCTTGTTTGGCAGATTCTTCTGGGCACGTACAGACCGCACGCCGACTATAATCTCTTTGGCACAATCCATCTCGGTCATAATCCCAGCCTCATTCCCACTGTTCCCGCCATCAGGAAGTGCGGCATACATGATTGACTCTCCGTCACGACGCATTTCCAGGTTCTGCCAAAGTTCCTCTGTGATAAACGGCATAAACGGATGCATCAGCTTCAGCAACGAATCAAAGAATCCCAAAGTTGCATCATAAACCCTCTTGCCCACAGGCTGTCCATAGGCTGGTTTAACCATTTCAAGATACCACGACGAGAACTCATCCCAGAACAGACGGTATATCGCCATCAGCGCCTCCGACAGACGGAACTTACCCATCAGCTCATTAACCTCTGCAACAGTAGCCTTCAGTTTTGCTTCGAACCAACGGATTGCAACTCCGCTTTCCGCCGGCATGACGTTTGATGCCTCATCAACTTCCCAACCCTTGACAAGGCGGAATGCATTCCACACCTTATTGCAGAAGTTACGGCCAGTTTCACACAGTTTGTCATCAAAAAGGATATCGTTACCGGCCGGAGCGGCAAGCATAAGCCCCATGCGCACACCGTCGGCACCGTAAGAGGCAATCAAATCAAGAGGATCGGGCGAATTGCCAAGAGATTTGCTCATCTTGCGACCCAGCTTGTCACGCACTATACCTGTGAAATACACATTCTTGAACGGCATCTTCCCTTCAAACTCATATCCGGCGATAATCATGCGCGCCACCCAGAAAAATATAATATCCGGACCTGTCACAAGGTCTGACGTCGGATAATAATATTTTATCTCCTCATTTCCTGGCTCAAGAATGCCGTTAAACAAAGATATTGGCCAAAGCCATGAACTGAACCACGTATCGAGGCAATCCTCGTCGGGGCGCAGGTCATCAATTGTCAACGCATCATTGCCGGTCTTCTCCCGTGCTTGAAGCAAAGCCTCTTCAGGAGTTTCAGCAACCACATATCCACCCTCCGGCAGGAAATAAGCCGGAATACGGTGGCCCCACCACAGCTGACGGCTTATACACCAGTCTTTAGTGTCTGTCATCCAGTGGCGGTAGGTATTCTTGAATTTCGGCGGATAAAAGCGTATGTCATCATCCATCACGGCGGCAAGAGCTGGTTTGGTCAGCTCACCCATCTTCAAGAACCACTGCATCGACAGCTTCGGTTCAATAACCACCTTTGTACGCTCGGAATAGCCCACCTTGTTGTCATAATCCTCTATTTTCTCAACAAGGCCTTTCTCCTGCAGATCTTCGATAATCTCCTTGCGCACATCAAACCTGTCATGCCCGATATACATTCCACCTGCCTCCGAAATCGTTCCGTCAGGGTTGAATATATCAATTATCGGCAGATTATATTTCTCACCGAGCATATAGTCGTTCACATCATGGGCAGGAGTGACTTTCAGACAGCCCGTGCCGAATTCCATCTCAACATAATCATCCATGATGATAGGCACAGAGCGCCCAACCAAAGGCACAATCACCCGTTTCCCTTTCAGCCATTGGTAACGCTCGTCGTTAGGATTCACACAAACTGCCGTGTCACCCAGGATAGTCTCCGGACGGGTTGTGGCAACAACGATATACCGGTCTTCTCCCTCAACGTAATATTTCAGATGAAACAGTTTTGAATGTTCGTCTTTATAGATAACCTCCTCATCGGAGAGTGCCGTAAGAGCCGCGGGATCCCAGTTTACCATCCTTACACCACGATAGATATACCCCTTCTTATAAAGGTCACAGAAAACCCTGATTACACTTCGCGAGCGGATATCATCCATCGTAAACGACGTTCTGTCCCAGTCACACGAAGCACCAAGTTTCCTTAGCTGCTTCAGAATGATACCTCCATGATGCTCAGTCCAGTCCCATGCATGGCGCAGAAACTCCTCACGGCTCAGGTCTGTTTTTTTAATTCCCTGGGCAGCAAGCTTGGCAACAACTTTCGCCTCAGTGGCAATCGAAGCATGGTCGGTGCCAGGCACCCAGCAGGCATTTTTCCCTTCCATACGTGCCCGGCGCACAAGTATATCCTGAATAGTCTCATTGAGCATATGCCCCATATGCAACACACCGGTCACATTTGGCGGAGGAATAACTATCGTATATGGTTCTCGACCGTCAGGCTCTGAATGAAACAGATTGTGTTCCATCCAATAGGCATACCATTTATCCTCAACTTCTGCAGGATTATACTTTGTTGCCAACATGCTTTTTATCTATTTAACAATTCAACAAATTATTCATTATTCCGACAAGACACCGCATCAGGCAGAGAGGCATCCCGTTTGAAATTGCAAAATTACGAAATTTTCGCGAATTGTCGTCCCTTAAAAATCCCGCAATCAATTATAAACCGGCTATTACAAAAGCATTCACCGGAATGATTGGGCAAATGCAAATATTTCATTATTTTTGTAGACCTTGAAAACAACACCAAAACATAAAATTAAATGAACAAATTCATTATCCCGTTAGCAATGTCAGCAACGCTACTTGCCACATCGACCGGATGCTGCGACCAATCGCAACAGCTAATCGACAAACCGGAATTCACATCTACCGATGGCATCTTCAACATCGAGGCTCTCGAGGCTCTCGGCCGCGTCAGCAACCCGAAAGTATCGCCCGACGGCACAAAAATTCTCTATGGCATCAGCTATGAAAGCGTTGAGCAGAACAAATCAAACAACGAGCTATACGTGATGAACATCGATGGTTCCGGCCAAAAACGGCTCACAACCACTCCTATGTCCGAGAATGATGCGGTATGGATCGACGGCGGACGTCGCATAGCATTTATAGCCGAAAAAGATGGCAAGCCGCAGATGTGGGTAATGAATGCCGACGGCTCCAACCGCCATGTGGTCACACGAATGGAGAACGGAGTTGGCGGATTTGTGGTTTCGCCCGACGGCACCAAAGTGGTTCTCATCTCCACAGTGAAATTTGCCCGCACTGCCGCCGACGTATATCCCGACCTGCCTAAAGCCAACGCACGCATAATCGATGACCTGATGTATAAGCATTGGGATGAATGGGTAACCGATATACCCCATCCATTCCTGGCCGATTTTGACGGCTACCGCGTAACCAACATAAAAGACATAATGCAAGATGAGCCATACGAATCTCCGATGAAACCTTTCGGAGGTGTCGAATCATTCGCATGGTCACCCGACAGCAAACAGCTTGTCTACACAAGCCGTAAAAAAACAGGCAAGGAATATGCCGTTTCCACAAACTCCGACCTATATCTTTACGACCTCGCCACAGCGTCAACGCGCAACCTGACGGAAGGGATGATGGGCTACGACACCAATCCGGCCTTCTCTCCCGACGGGTCTAAACTGGCATGGCTTTCGATGGAACACGACGGATATGAGAGCGATAAAAACCGTGTGTTCATAATGGATATGCAAAACGGCAAAAAAACCGACCTGACAGAAAACTGGGATTACACAGCCGACGCAATCGCATGGAACCCCGACGGCAAATCAATCTATTTCCTTGCTCCATATCAAGGTGTGACGCCGATATTCAGCGTAAACACTGAATCCAAAAAAGTGGAAATGATTACCTCCGGTAGCGACATCTGCGACTATGCCGCCCTGGCTCCGGTTGACGGAAAAACCATCGTCACCATGCGCCATTCAATGCTCTACCCCAACGAAATTTTCGCCGTTACCGATCGCAAAGCAACCTCTCTGACAAACGTAAACAACGACATCCTCTGTCAGATAACAGCGCCTGGTCTCATAAAAGAGATGGTTCCCACAACCGACGGCAAGGAAATGACAACATGGGTAGTACTCCCTCCAAATTTCGACCCCAACAAAAAGTATCCCGCTATCCTCTACTGCCAGGGAGGCCCCCAGCAAGCCGTCAGCCAGTTCTGGAGCTATCGCTGGAATCTTATGCTTATGGCATCCAATGGCTACGTAGTCATAGCTCCCAACCGCCGCGGTCTCCCGGGATTCGGCACAGAATGGAACGCACAGATTTCAGGCGACTACCCTGGACAGAACATGCGCGACTACCTGTCTGCAATTGACCACATGAAACAGAAACCGTTTATCGACGGCGACCATATCGGAGCTGTCGGTGCAAGCTACGGAGGTTTCTCGGTCTACATGCTCGCCGGAATACATGAGAACCGCCTTGCAGCACTTATTGCCCATGCCGGGATTTTCAACTCAGAAGCGCAATATTTAGAAACCGAAGAAATGTGGTTTGCCAACTGGGATCTCGGCGGCCCGTTCTGGGATAAAAACAACGCAGTTGCCCAACGAACATTCGCCAACTCACCCCACCGTTTCGTTGACCGTTGGAACACCCCCATACTCGTAACCCATGGCGAATATGACTACCGCATCCTATCATCGCAAGGCGAGATGGCTTTCAATGCGGCAGTGCTCCGTGGCATACCTGCCGAAATGGTGATTTTCCCTGACGAAAACCACTGGATTCTCAAACCTCAGAATGCAATCCTATGGCAAAGGGTCTTCTTCCGTTGGCTCGACCGTTGGCTCAAGCCCGGATGTGAGAAGACCAATGAGAATTCACCCGTAGCAGCCGACATCGCAGCCCACGATTCTGACACATCGGCAGAAGTCGCCGCATCCGAAGCCTGACCGTTTCCCAGGAAGAGGCTGCAGAATCCTGGAGACCTTTGAAGCATTCTCCACATAAGCAACTCATTAAGAAAGGAAAAGCGCCATGTCGAATATTCGGCATGGCACTTTTCCTTTGTCCGGAAGACATTCACATTCTGAATCTCCCAAGCTCTATGATAACCTGTTGCACTCATAAAATTTAACTCCTGCCATTTGCCAGATATAATTTTTAGGGCTAAATTTGTCAAAGCAGTCATCTTGCCGTTTTCTCCAAGAGAATTTTTGAGATGTTTTTAGGTCATTTTTGACTGAATCTGAGGAAACGATGCGGGCATAATGACCGAAGATGGAGGCAAACAAGCAAAAATTCCGACAAAAAGCATATCAAAATCAAGATAACTTCAAAATCTCATTAACCTATTATGACAAAAGCCATAAGTTTTATAACATTCCTACTACTGCTAATTTCTCTCCCCTCTTGCAATTTAAACCCCGACGAACTGGAAAGTATGCCGAGAGGTAAATTCAATATCGTATTTGAATTTCCTGAAGCCGAAGATTACCCCAGCATAACACTTCCTGAAAAAGAAAAATATTCATGGGCGCTGACATCTGTCAGCACAGGATGGGGTTATAGTTTCGACTATTCTGAATTTGAAAACCCATTGGAGATTGAAATCGGCGACTATGATTTACAAATCATATCACCTCCGGTTAAGGAAAACGGAAATAAAGAGACCCGCATGTATGGTTCTTCTAGATTCACGGTCAGCTCAACAAAAGTCATAACCGTAACAGTCAAGATAGAACCGAAAGAATTCGATAAGTCCACCATGACACCTTCTAACCCATAAAAACTCAAGGAATAAGCCATAGGTGCTGTGTCAAACTGAACACAGCACCTTTTTGTATCCGGATGGGGAGAGTCAGTGAGTGCGAAGCACTTTGCCTTAGCAAAGAATCTCTCAACCAGCCACACGGGAGCCATCATTACACACTATTAATCCATAGTATGGTTTCAATAATGGCCAGGATGCAGATATTAGAAAGAACCACCGATAACATAAAGTCGTGGTATTCATATTACGTGATAATTTTGAAGAGTTACTTACCATTTGAAACAGCGGTGCCGCATGGAAATCCATGCGGCACCGCTGTTTCAGGAAATTTGATTACTTAAATCATCATATGTAGGCAATTTATTCTTCACCTTTCAGTATCTCAAGCATACGTATTGCAGCTTCGGGGATACGGGTTCCAGGTCCGAAAATCGCAGCTACACCAGCCTTATAGAGGAAGTCGTAATCCTGGGCGGGAATAACACCACCGGCGATAACGATTATATCCTCACGGCCGAGTTTTTTCAATTCTTCGATTACCTGGGGCACCAAAGTTTTGTGACCGGCAGCCAATGATGAAACACCAAGCACATGTACGTCGTTCTCAACAGCCTGCCGTGCAGCCTCTGCCGGAGTCTGGAACAACGGCCCCATATCGACATCAAAACCACAGTCGGCATAGCCGGTAGCAACCACTTTCGCACCGCGGTCATGACCGTCCTGCCCCATTTTGGCAATCATTATACGGGGCTGGCGACCCTCTCGTTTCGCAAATTCCTCAGTCATGGCACGAGCCTTGAGGAAGTCGGGATCATTCTTTGTTTCGCTTGAATACACGCCTGAAATTGTTCTGATTACTGCTTTATAACGGCCTACAACTTCCTCACACGCATCAGAGATTTCTCCGAGTGAAGCACGAAGACCGGCGGCCTTCACAGCAAGGTCAAGAAGGTTGCCTTGCTTAGTACGCACACATTCTGTTATGTCGGCAAGAGCCTTTTTAACGGCCTCTTCGTCGCGCGCACCTCGAAGTTCCTGCAAACGTTCACACTGCTCGTTGCGCACTTCAGTGTTGTCGATTTCCAAGATATCGATAGGATCCTCATGGGCCAGACGGTATTTGTTGATACCAACGATTGTCTGGCGGCCTGAGTCAATGCGAGCCTGGGTGCGGGCTGCAGCTTCCTCAATGCGGAGCTTAGGCAGACCGGTCTCGATTGCTTTGGCCATGCCGCCGAGTTTCTCGATTTCCTGGATATGCTCCCAAGCTCGGTGTGCGATTTCGTTGGTCAGGGTTTCAACGTAATATGAACCTGCCCACGGGTCGATTTCCTTGCACACATATGTCTCCTCCTGGATATAAATCTGTGTATTGCGGGCAATACGGGCAGAGAAATCCGTAGGCAAGGCGATTGCTTCATCAAGGGCATTGGTGTGGAGCGACTGGGTATGTCCCAAAGCTGCGCCCATAGCCTCGATACATGTACGGCCGACGTTATTGAACGGGTCTTGTTCAGTAAGTGACCATCCTGAGGTCTGTGAGTGAGTACGCAGTGCAAGTGATTTGGGATTTTTGGGATTGAACTGGCTGACAATCTTAGCCCACAACATACGGGCGGCACGCATCTTTGCAATCTCCATGAAAAAGTTCATGCCGATAGCCCAGAAGAACGACAGACGCGGAGCAAAAGAATCGATGTCCATACCTGCGTTAACACCGGCACGGAGATATTCCAGACCGTCTGCAAGTGTATACGCCAGCTCGATATCACAGGTTGCTCCTGCTTCCTGCATATGATAACCCGAAATTGAAATCGAGTTGAATTTAGGCATATTCTGCGATGTGTATTCGAAAATATCAGCAATTATACGCATCGAGAATTCGGGCGGGTAGATATATGTGTTACGCACCATGAACTCTTTCAGAATGTCATTCTGAATCGTTCCGGCCATCTCTTCGAGCTTCGCACCCTGTTCCAGCCCGGCATTGATATAGAACGCGAGCACCGGCAGAACAGCGCCGTTCATGGTCATAGACACTGACATCTTATTCAATGGGATTCCATCAAACAGCACCTTCATGTCTTCAATCGAGCAGATTGACACACCGGCCTTACCTACGTCGCCTACAACGCGGGGATGGTCTGCATCATAACCACGGTGTGTGGCAAGGTCAAACGCTACTGAAAGCCCTTTCTGACCTGAAGCCAGATTGCGGCGGTAGAATGCGTTTGACTCGGCGGCAGTTGAGAATCCGGCATACTGGCGGATAGTCCACGGACGGATTGCATACATGCCGCTATACGGGCCACGGAGGAAAGGTGGAAGACCTGCCACATAGTCGAGGTGCTCCATCCCCTCGAGGTCGTTTTTCGTATAAATCGGTTTAACTGGAATCAGCTCCGGAGTGAGCCACTCTTCCCCTGCTGCGGGGACAGCTGCAGGCGCGCCGAAAGCGTCGGCTATAATGTTGATATTCTTGAAATCGGGTTTCATGGCTTACTTTTTAAGAAGACGTTTGTTGAATTCCTGAAGTGTCTCGAGCACATTGCTGCGCACATGAATGAAGTTCTCTATACCGAGAGATTTGAGGTCGTCGGCACATGCCGGAGCTCCGGCCACCACAAATTCCGCACGGCCGGCGAGCATCTTGAAGGCCTCAGGTGCGAACTGTGCATACTCGTCATCAGAAGAGCAAAGCACAACTATGTCAGCTTCCTTCTCCATTGCGGCATTGATGCCTTCCTCAACCGAGCCGAAGCCGATGTTGTCGAGAATTTCATAACCGGCACATCCGAAGAAGTTCGATGAGAACTGTGCACGAGCCAGACGCATTGCCAGATTTCCGATTGTAAGCATAAACGCTTTCGGACGGTTCGACGCATGTTCGGTGGCAAGACGGAGAGCCTCGAAATCGCTTGCCTGACGGCTTGTATGAAGAGCCTTGGTCTCATCGCCATCTTTGGCGCATCCGCAGCTCGATGCCGCATCCTTGGAGCAACATCCACCACCGTTCTCGATTTTTCCGGCTGCCATTTCGTTGAAGTTGGGGAACTGGTTGGTGCCGAGAAGGATTTCTTTACGGCGCGCCATATCCTGATGACGTTTTACCGACGACTCGTTGACAGCTTTTTGAATCTCGCCAGCGTTGACACACGCAGCGAATCCTCCTTTTTCCTCTATGTCAAGGAACAATTTCCAGGCTTCTTCAGCCAAGGAAACAGTCAGTTTCTCAACATAATACGAACCGCCGGCAGGGTCAACGACTTTGTCGAGATGGCTTTCCTCTTTCAGAAGCAGCTGCTGGTTGCGGGCAATACGTTCTGAGAATTCATCCGGAGTCTTGTATGGAACATCAAACGGGGTTACGGTTATTGAATCCACACCTGCCAAAGCGGCCGACATAGCCTCGGTCTGGCTGCGGAGCAGATTCACGTGTGCATCATAAATCGTCTGATTAAACCGTGATGTAACGGCATGAGCCATCATTTTGCACACATCTTCCGACGCTGGTTTATATTGAGCCACAATCTGCGCCCACATCATGCGGGCGGCACGGAATTTGGCCAGTTCCATGAAATAGTTCGACGAGATGCCCATATTGAACTTCACCCGCGATGCCACTTCATCAACAGCAACGCCGGCTTCAGTCAGCAATGTAAGCCATTCAGCGCCCCACGACAATGCATAACCGAGTTCCTGGAAGATATATGCACCTGAGTTATTAAACATAACCGAGTCAACGCTCAAGCAACGCAATCCGGGCACATCTTTCACTGCTTCCAGCAGATTCTTCGCATCAGCCACAATCGCAGCGGCATCAACATCCGCCCCATGACGGAACGCACGTTTATAGGGGTTATAATCTATTGAACCATGGAACGTCTTTTCAGCGCCTACGCTCTTTATATATGCAACCAGCGCATTGGCGAGTTCAACCGCCTTGCGCGGGCAACTGTTGAAGTTGATTTCCACCTTTTCAAGGTCGATCCCCTTCAGAGCTGTCGCAATAATTTCTTCCGACACCTCCTTGATATTGAACCCGAGTGAAGTGACACCTTTCTGCAACACATCGATTGCCACGGCATTGGCCTCTGCGGCATCGGTCGGCAGTATTTCCTGACGTGTCAGCCAGTTGTTGTTATCGCGAGTGCCGCGAACATACGGATATTCGCCTGGAAGCGAGTCGGTGGTCTTGAGGCCGGCTATGTCACCTCGCTGATACATCGGCTGCACATTGAAGCCCTCATTCGTACGCCACACGAGTTTCTTGTCGAAGGGCACGCCTTTAAGGTCAGCGTCAACCTTCGCACGCCATGTCTCATAGCTTACAGGCGGAAACTGAGTGAACAGTTTTTCTTTATTTTCTGCCATGATATGATAAAAAATAGTTTGGGTTATATTTTACATGGTTATTAGCTGCAATCCTACGGGTGCATAACACCACCTTGCATGGGCAAATTTACAAATTAATAATGTAATCGCCACATTTTAACAGATTTTTTTTGACATGACAACACTGTTTATATTACCAACAAGAAAGCCCTCTCTGAAATCAAGTGCGCCGCAATGGTTCATAAACGCGCTCACCTATCTGCAATGCCAATGACGCACAGAATTCCTGCCATTTCTTTCGCTGTGACATCAACGACAACACCTGTGGCAAATCATATCCCGGTGTCTTTGTGATATCTTGAATCTGTTGGTGCAAATCCTCCGAGAAACACCTTGCCATATCATATTTCAATGCGATAAGCGCCCGTGGAACAAGGTCGTCAAGACGGTCTATTTCCGTGTCGACTTTTGTGTTCTTGAAATATATCTTGCTCAACCGATGTTTATCTACCACCAAATCTGTAACAACTGAACGCACGGCATCATCAGGGTGCGACATAAGATGTCTTTCAAAATACCCCTGGGCAAAAGCCGTTATCGATTCATTGAAAACAACAGTCGCCTTCTCTTGAAGTTTCTTTTCTGCAATGTTGATTTCCTCCATCGTGCGTGCGCTTTTCCCGATTTCATCACGACCCTCTTTCAGAATGGCTTCCTGCTGGATTGAAGCCTTTTCAATCCGCACCTTCAAATCATTATCCCACGATGATTCTCTGAGAGCCAAAGCCTCTTCATATATCCGTTGATAAACCGGATTTGAAAAATGCATATTGTCGACCGATAGATCGTCACGCACAAAATCAATAACTTTAATTGGGGCACCCCCCTCATCGCTCCCGAAATCCTCTCCCAATGCCATCATACCGAATTTAAGAATAAGCCTGAGCAGCGCCCTCTCCTGCGGAGCCAACACCTTGACATGAGAATCTTCCGCTGTCGCAACAGCCTCAGTCAATCCGGCAGACACCGGTATATCCGATTCAACATCATCGTTTCCGGGTAACGATCCATTCTGAGTCTGAGCATCTGCATCTGATGTCTCCCCGGCCGGCGACACTTGTCGTTGCTCAATCCTACGGTCTGTATCAGCCGACCCGCTATCCGGCTGACGGTCTATTGATGCAACGGATGACTGGCGGGCATTGGCCCGTGCAGCATTTTCCCGAAGCTGTGCAATAAACACCTTAATCTGACGAAGCAAAACTTTCTCGTCAATGCCGAATGTCAGGCTGCACTCTTTAACATAAAGCGAGCGCGTTATCTCATCGGGAATATTGGCGATAGACTGAAGAATGCTTGCAACAACTTTCGACCGTTTCACGGGATCCCCCTCGCAGTCGTTCAACAGCATGTCGATTTTAAACTTGATAAAATCAACCTCATGCGCGGCCAGATAATCCTCCACTTCAGCTGACGAATGCGACTGTGCGAATGAATCAGGATCGTCACCTTCAGGAAGCAACAGCACCTTTATGTTCAATCCTTCGGCAAGCAACAGATCTATTCCTCTCAACGACGCCTTAATCCCGGCAGGGTCACTATCATAAATAACCGTGACATTCTCCGTAAACCGGTGTATCAGCCTTATCTGGCCCTGTGTCAACGAAGTCCCCGATGAAGCGACAACATTCTCTATCCCCTGTTGATGCATGGATATTACATCCATATACCCCTCAACAAGGATACATTTATCTTTTTTGACAATCGACTGCTTCGCCTGATACAATCCATAAAGTTCGCGGCTTTTGGAATAAATCAGCGATTCCGGAGAGTTGATATATTTCGCAATCTCCTTAGAAGAACTGAGCGTGCGCCCCCCGAAAGCCACAACCTTCCCGGAGATAGTAAAAACCGGATATATGACACGTGCCTTGAAGCGGTCATATAAAGTTCCACGCTCGCTCTTTCCACACAGACCTGTATCAACAAGATACTTTTCATTATAACCGGCTGATTTTGCCGCCGACAAAAAATCATCCCGCTTGTCAAGTGCATAACCGAGATGGAAACGTTTAACAGCCCAGTCATTTATGCCACGCTCACGGAAATAGGTCAGTCCGATATTCTGTCCGTCAGCTGTGTCGGTCAGATTATGCTCGAAATGCTTCATCGCAAAATCATTGACCGCCATCATGGCCTGACGCTCATTCATTTCCTGACGCTCGGCGTCGCTCACCTCATGCTCCTGAATCTCTATGTGGTATTTATTGGCGAGATAACGTAGGGCTTCCCAATAATTGAGCTGCTCATGCTCCATTATGAAATTGACAGGACTACCACCTTTGCCGCAGCTGAAACACTTGCATATCCCCTTCGATTTCGACACATGGAACGACGGCGTGCGTTCATTATGGAAAGGACACAAACCGACAAAACCCGACCCGCTGCGCCGCAGGTGCACAAAATCGCTCACCACCTCAACAATGTCGGCGGTGTCGATAATCCTCTGCACAGTCTCCCTGTCAATCTTCTTCATGTAATTATTCTGACAATGAAAATGACTACCTGTCTGCCTATATTATAATCCGGTTATTTCCAATTGCTTTGTATTCATCCCCCGAACAGTTTCATTTGCCTTATCAAACTGACTGTCTTCTTGGTGGAATCTATCTATATCATTGAATAACCGTATCAAAGAGCGTCCGACCGCATATGCTAAATTAACCGGGACAGCATTGCCGATTTGTTTATATTTTGCTGTGATATTGCCATGAAATATCCAACTGTCAGGAAATGTCTGAATCCGTGCGTATTCCCTTACTGTCAATGGCCGGGTTTCGACAGGATGACATCTCTCTGTCTGTTTCTGCGCTGGAGCGCAAGTCAACGTCAATGATGGCTCATCCATAGATAGTCTCCGGGCCATCCCCGTTTTGCCTCCTCCCAGATAAAAACTGCCACCCATATATCGCTTCTGTTCCTCAATCGGCAGACTCCGCCAATCTCCACCCTCAGGAACCATAGCCATCACACGGGCTTTTTTTTCCGGATATGATTGGCCATCCGAATCCGGCACTTTATCGGAATATAAATCACCTCTAAAAAAGGCGTCACGCAACGTCATAACCCTTTTGTAGGGATCCGGCCAATGAAACTCCACATGAGGAGCAAGGTCGTCACGGATGGCCACGAATATCAACCGCTCCCGTTTTTGCGGAACTTTGTACATAATCGCTTTCAATACCTTTGGCTCGACCAGTGTATACCCCAATTCGTCTATAGCGCCTCTTATAACATTCATTGTGTTACCACCATCATGCGACATAAGCCCTTTAACATTCTCACACATAAACACTTTCGGCCGGATTTCATTGACGGCTCTGGCAAGTTCAAAAAACAATGTGCCACGTGTATCATTCAATCCCCCTTTTTTCCCTGCATATGAAAATGCCTGACATGGAAACCCGCCTGACAAGAAATCGACCATTCCATGCAATGGCTTGAAATCAATATTATGTATATCTTCCTCTATAACATTCCAATCTGGTCTGTTATATTTCAGGGTTTTACAAGCCATTGAGTCCACCTCATTTAGCAGCACATGACGGAATCCGGCCATTTGCATACCTAATGCCAAGCCTCCAGCCCCGGCAAAAAGTTCCACAGACGAGAACGCACGTCGAGGCGTAACAAAGGCCTCTTCATCCCATTTTGTTTCAAGCATCTGCCTTACAGGAACAATATCTTTCAATTCTTCCATATAAAATCCATGCTTGCCATCTGTGTTTTTTATACCTGTATAGACGCCCTTTTCGCTCCATTTTTTTACCGTCGAAATCGAGACCCCAAGTAAATCGGCTAAATTATTCGCAGAAATAAAAGTCGCCATTAAAAACCTCCTTTATTTTCTATTTCTGTAGCAATTTCATTAATCTTCAGTGCAATCATCTTACTACCGTCAATATTGTCTTCCTCTACGACCTCACCGAATGCTTTTGCCAATCGATTATAAAAATCAACATCGCCAGTTAAATGCCGCCAAAATTCCGCACCGCAATAAACCGGACACGTTTTATCAATATTCTTATAATTCCCCGATAGTTCATCCGGCTCTCCATACAGGACACCCACAATCATATCATCAATCTGTATAGGCAATCTATCCAACCTGGCTTTGTTTTGCAAATGTGTAAAATGCCCTAAAATTGTTGCTACATCATCTTTATTGATTGTCTGAGGCCCAGCCTTACACTGGCAATACTTTTTCCGGCCATCAATGGCATCAATAAACTCTATATCGATTCCGTCAATACCAGATGCATTCCCTGCAATGTGAGCGAGCCTGGAAATAAAAATTTGGATATTTTGGCCAAAACTTGTATTAATGCTTGTGCCTAAAATCCGTGGATATACTAACGCTTTTGCCAATGACAGAGGCTCGTTATCGCCGCACAAAAACGCAGCCAAGTAATTCACTAAAAAAGGATTGATTTTGAAATCTCTGAGTCTTAAAGTCTCCAAATTACGAATATGACTGGGTATTATTATCTTACGGAAATACTCTTTACCGCTTTCAATTATACTCAATTTTTGTTCTGCTGTCATTGCTAATGATTATTTCATTTAACCAGTTACAAAGATACGCATAATCCTGCCAAATTTTTAAGTTGCATGGTAATTATACATTGTAAAAAAAATTTAATTCGGGTTGAGGGTGATAAACGGGAGGAGATTTCGTATTGTTATGGTTTTATTAACAAGTTAATATAATTGACGCAATGTTTCAACGGTTTATTTGTGTTGTTGGTATCGGTCTGGCGGCAGTGGCCGCAATGTCAGGGGCAGAAAAAGATGGTATGGCAGAATATCTCAACGGCACTCTGCCGCAAAGATGGAGCTATTCTCCGGAAATACCGATGGACGCACCTGAAGCGACTGATGCCTGGTGGCAGTCGTTTGGCGATTCCATTCTTGACTCTCTTGTCGCCGCCGGTATAAGCAACAACTACGACGTGGCCATGGCGATACGTCGCGCAGAGATTGCCCGAAACTCGATACGCCAGACAGCAAGCGGATGGATGCCTGTGATAAGTGCTTCGGCCGGATGGTCTGCATCGCAAGAAAGCGGAAGGATTGCCCGGCCATATCATAATCCATCTTCAACAAGCTATTTTTCGGCCGGGTTATCTGCCAGTTGGGAGATTGACCTTTTTGGAAAAATCGCATCTGCCGTAAAAGCAAAAAAATCGGGGTATATGGCAAGCAAGGCTGAGTATGCGGGTACGATGGTTTCTGTATGCGCGCAGATTGCCTCTACATATATAAAACTGCGTATGCTGCAGGAACAGCTTGCTGTAGCAAACAGACACTCTGAAAACCAGATGAAGATTGTAGATATTGCCAAAGCAAGATTTGAGACCACGCTGGCCTCAAAATTGGATGTGGCGCAGGCTTTGGAAGTTTATTATTCAACCACTGCATCAATCCCTATGCTGGAAAATTCAATACACACAACCATAAATGCATTGGCCGTATTGACCGGAATCCCTTTCACCGAAATCGATGCTACGCTATCAGTCCCGGCAACACTCCCTGAATATCTGCAATTGATCAACACCGGCGTTCCAACCAATTTGCTGCGGCGACGTCCCGATATAGCCCGGGCAGAAATGGAACTCGCCGCTTATGCCGCCGAAATTGGAATTGCAAAAAAAGATTTCCTGCCTACACTGACCATAGAGGGCAGCATAGGCACATCAGCCCATCGCATAGACGGGATGTTCGGCAAACAGACATTGACCTATTCCGTTGCCCCGGCATTAAGCTGGACAATATTCGACGGCTTAAACCGACGTTATGAGCTGGCAAATGCACGCGAAACCATGATGGTCGGTATTGACAACTATAATCTGACCATATTGAACGCTGTGCAGGAAACTGACAATGCCATCTCAACCTACTATTCCAACCTCCATTATGTCGATGCTATCGGAAAGGTTATAGAGCAGACCGACGAAGAATTGCGCCTGGCAGTCGACCGTTATAAAAATTCATTAAGCCCCATGAGCGATGTCGTGACCGCACAGCTGCACTCCCTTGCAGCTGAAAATGAGCTTATAACCGCCAAAGGTGGTGCCCTTTCTGCATTAATCAGCCTATATGAGGCATTAGGTGGTGGATTCGACATAAACAGCATCTCAAAATGATGAGCAAACCATAATTGAATAAAAAACATGAGTATGAAATATATCCATTTGCTGGCACTCACATTTGCCGCCACAGCCGTTACCGGTTGCGGTTCAAAAAAAGAGGAAAATATAACCGACAATGCCATGCCGGTAACTGTGGCATATCCCGAAATTGACTCATTGGTACTCCACAAATCATATCCGGCCTATGTGACCGCCATTGATGAAACCGACATCGTAGCACGGGTCAACGGCTTCATCGTGGGCAAGGAATTCACCGACGGCGAATTTGTCAAAAAGGGGCATCCCATGTTTATCATCGAGTCAACATCCTATCGCGACCAGGTTGAAAAAGCAGAAGCCGAATTACAATCCGCCATCGCATCGCATGAATATGCCGCAAAACAATACGAGGCGATGAAGAAGGCTCTTGAAAGCGACGCCGTGTCAAAAATGGATGTCAACCAGGCCGAAAGCAACCTCCGCGAAAGCGAAGCCGCAATTAAGAACGCACGGGCGCAACTCAACAGTGCGCGCACCATGCTTAGCTATTGCACCACCCGAGCCCCATATGACTGTTACCCGGCCAAAGCCATAGCTGCCGTCAGTGACTACGTGTCAGGAGAGGCCTCTCCTGTCACACTTGTCAAAGTCTATGACAATTCTCAGGTGTTCGTCCATTTCTCTATCGAAAACGATGCGTTCCTTGCCTTGAAACAGACGAAAGCCGGTCAATCCGTTGACCTCAACCATATTCCCGTAAGTTTCAACGACTCCATAACACCGGTATATTACGGCAAAATCAATTATGAAGCACCTGATGTTGACAAATCTACGGGCACTGTAACTCTGCGTATCGTTATCGATAACCCTAAAAATGAACTGAAGAGCGGCATGTTCGCAAGCGTAAACCTACCATATGCCGTTGACCCTAAAGCCATTGTAATCAAAGATGCATCTATAGGCACCGACCAGCTGGGAAAATACGTCTATGTCGTAAATGATTCTGATAAAGTAGTCTACACCCCTATCCAGACCGGAGAACTCTACCACGACACCCTCAGGATTGTGTCGAGCGGATTAAAGCCAACAGACAGATATGTAACACAAGCCCTTATGAAGGTGCGCGATGGCATGACAGTAAAACCGGTTATTACAACCACCGGCTCAAAAAGCTCCAAACCGACAACCCGTTAACCCCATTCCACAATGTTCTCAAGATTCTTTATCGACAGACCGATATTCGCCACTGTTCTGGCGATATTGATGATTCTTATAGGGATTGTCACGGTGAGCACTCTCCCGATTGCCCAATACCCCAATATTTCTCCACCAACCGTACAGGTCTCGGCATCATATCCCGGAGCCAATGCGAAAACTGTTGCCGAAGCCATAGGCGTGCCCATTGAGCAATGCGTCAATGGAGTTGAGGGAATGCTGTATATGAGCTCGAATTCCGGCTCAGACGGCTCATATAACCTCACAATCACATTCCGAAACGGTATCGACCTCGATGATGCAACGGTCAAAGTTCAGAACCTCGTAAACCGGGCCACTCCTCGTCTGCCGTCAGCCGTCACTGAGCAGGGAATAAGCGTAAACTCAGAATCCACTAATATACTGCTGTTTGTAGCGTTGGAAAGTGATGACCCCCAACGTTATGACGCTTTGTATCTCACCAACTACGCCCAGCTTCACATGGTCGACGCACTTTCCCGCCTGGAAGGAGTGGGTGGTGCAAGCGCTTTTGGCGCAGGCGACTATAGTATGCGAATATGGATGAATCCAGAACTTATGAACATACGCGGAGTCACCCCGGCCGACATACGCGCGGCAATCGAGGCGCAGAATATGGAAGTTTCAGCAGGGGCAGTCGGAGGCGCGCCAGTTTCCACTCCGGCATCATTCCAGATAACATTGTCATCACCGGGACGACTGGTGACGGCACAGCAATTCGGAGAAATTGTTTTACGCACAGACACCAAAGGCAACATATTGAGGCTCAAAGATGTGGCAAAAGTCGAACTCGGCAGTGAAAGCTACGGTAACATTTCACGCGTTTCAGGCAAGGAAGCCGGGCTGATTGGAATATACCAACGATCCGACGCCAACGCCCTTTCTGTTGCTAAAGAAGTGGAGAAAGAGCTTGAGAATCTTGCACCGTATCTCCCTCCCGGAGTGCACTACCGCATTCTGATGAATACTACCGACTTCGTCACTGCTTCAATCGACGAAGTTCTTGTGACTTTTGTAGAGACCACCTTTATCGTCATGCTTGTGATTCTGCTGTTCCTCCAAAGCTGGAGAGCGGTAATCATACCAATGATAACCATTCCCGTATCATTAATCGCCACATTCGCAGTAATAAAGCTAATGGGGTTCACCCTCAACACTCTCACGTTGTTCGGCCTCGTACTGGCCATTGCAATTGTAGTCGACGATGCGATTGTGGTGGTGGAAGATTGTGCGCGAATCGTCGACGAAGGGAAGATGTCGCCACGACAGGCGGCTCAAAAAGCCATGATTGAACTGCAAGGGCCGGTTGTCGGCGAAGTGCTTGTATTGCTTTCGGTGTTCATCCCAACAGCATTCATATCAGGCATTACCGGCGAGTTATACAAACAATTCGCACTCACAATCGCAGTATCAACGGCATTCTCCGGATTCAACGCCTTGACTTTCACACCAGCCATGTGCGCGTTGTTCCTCAGAAAAAGAAAACCCGTCAGATTTTTTCTATATCGGTGGTTCAATGCCGGATGGGCGAAAACTGTCGGGGTATATGCATCCTCAATCGGACGCTTGCTAAAACATCCGGCTATGGCCATCGGCTGCTATCTTATAACCTGCGCCATCGCATTCTGGGGATTTCTGAAATGGCCCACCAGTTATGTGCCACAAGAAGATATGGGATATTTTATGACCTCCGTTCAACTCCCCACCGGCGCATCATTGGAACGCACCGATAAAGTCGTGGCCCAGGTAGCCGGTATTATCGGAGAGATGCCGGAGGTTCAAGATGTAATCGAAATGTCGGGCTTCTCATTTCTTGCAGGTGGCGCAGGAAGCAACCTTGGCTCGATGTTTGTGATGCTCAAGCCATGGAATCAGCGCAAAGGTAAAGACCACAGTGTTGAAGCCGTGATGCAGCGTGTCAATGAGAAATGCGCCGCCATACAAGAGGCTGTCACATTCGCTATAAATCCCCCTGCCATCCCCGGTCTCGGGCTATCGGCCGGCCTGCAGATGCAACTCCTCGACATAAATTCACATGGAGCCAAAGAAATGATGCAGGTGTTGCGTAACATTCAGGAAAAAGCCAAAGACTATCCCGAAATAGCCCAGGTGCAATCTCTTTACGAAGGAGAGGTGCCGCAATACCGCATAGACATGGACAGGAATAAAATACAGATGATGGGCATAAACCTGGCAGACGTCTACTCCACCCTGTCGGCATTTGTCGGAGGCAGCTATGTCAACGATTTTGTTGAGTTCAACAACATCTACCAGGTAAACATTGCCGCGGAAGGATGGGCACGCAGTAACATCGGCGACATAAACAGCCTGAGCGTGCGCAATGACAAAGGCGATATGGTTCCATTCGGCTCATTCGCCCGCATAGAACCGATCATGGGCTCTGCCAGCGTAGACCGATACAATATGTATCAGACAGCATCATTAACCGCAACCCCTGCCCACAATGCCAGCTCATCCGATGCCATCAAGGCCATGGAAGAGATTGTCAGCGAGGTGGCAGGAAACAATTATGGATACGCCTGGACCGGGGAAGCATATCAGGAAACCCGGGCTGGCACAACGATAACCACTGTGCTTTTGTTTGCGGTCATAATGACCATCCTTGTACTCGCAGCCCAATATGAAAGCTGGACAGACCCGCTATCCGTAGTCATAGCCATGCCGACCGCCATACTCGGTGCCATAGCCGGATGCCTGGCCATGGGACAAAGCATAAGCATTTACACCCAGATAGGCATTATCCTACTGCTCGGACTGGCAGCTAAAAACGCCATTCTAATTGTGGAATATGCCCGTGACTACCGTAAAGGAGGAATGCCCGTCAGAGAAGCCGCCCGTCAAGGAGGTATCGTCAGGTTCCGACCGATTATGATGACCGCCTTCGCATTTGTTTTCGGCGTGATGCCCATGCTCTTCGCCACAGGGGCTGGTGCGGGAAGCCGACTTAGCCTTGGCTCGGCAGTTGTTTTCGGCATGGCTGTCAATGCTGTAATAGGCACACTTTTTGTGCCGAATTTCTGGGAACTTTTTGAGAACTTCCGCGAGAAATACCTCTCGAAGTTGTTCAAGGGAGCCGATAGAAGCAATCAGACGGAAAAGACAGAAAATAACGACACCGCTACATCATGACCAGATACCGGTGTTTGCGTTTTTTTCGTAACTTTGCGGTATGGAATTTGCCAACGACAACAGCCGGGGACGGCGCCAGAACGGATTCACACCGCGCCAGCCCAAAAACGAAAGCCTCTACGACACCGGCGGCCGGTTGCAACCGCGCGACACCGAAATAGAGGCAGCGGTGCTCGGTGCGCTCATGCTTGAAAAAGACGCATACACAACTGTCTGCGACCTTCTGAAACCGGAAAGTTTCTACGACCCCAAAAACCAATCGATTTATGCTGCAATCCAACAGCTGGGAGCGCAGCAGCAACCGATTGACATGCTCACAGTTACTGAAAAGCTCCGGGCCAACGGCGATTTAGAGGCGGTCGGCGGCCCGGTGTATATCTCGGAACTTACGGCCAAAGTTGCATCAGGTGCCCATGTTGAATTCCATGCCCGAATTGTCGCTCAGAAATATCTTGCCAGGGAACTGATCAATTTTGCATCTGCAATCGAAGGGAAAGCTTTCGATGAAAGCAATGATGTTGACGACCTGCTGCAGGAAGCCGAGGGAAAACTGTTCGAGATTTCCCAGCGCAACGTAAAGAAAGATGTAACACAGATTGATCCAGTCATAAAACAGGCCATCGAACAGATTGAAGCAGCGGCAAACCGCGAAACCGGTTTATCCGGACTGGAAACACAGTTCCACGAACTCGACAAACTCACTTCAGGATGGCAGAACTCCGACCTCATCATCATAGCCGCGCGTCCGGCAATGGGAAAAACGGCCTTCGTGCTGTCGATGGCCAAGAATATGGCAGTCAATGTCAATACTCCGGTGGCTATATTCTCTCTTGAAATGAGCAACCTGCAGCTTGTCAACCGTTTGATAAGCAATGTTTGCGAGCTCGAAGGTGAAAAAATCAAAAGCGGAAGGTTGACCGATAACGACTGGGACAAGCTAATGGGCGGAGTGAAAAGCCTCTACTCCGCTCCACTTTATATCGACGATACCCCCTCATTGTCTATTTTTGAATTACGCACAAAAGCCCGCAGACTTGTCAGAGAGCATCAAGTCAGAATCATCATCATCGACTATCTTCAGCTAATGAATGCCTCAGGCATGAAATTCGGTTCCCGCGAGCAGGAGGTGTCAATGATTTCCAGGTCGTTAAAACAACTCGCAAAAGAACTGAATATACCAATAATCGCCCTTTCGCAGCTCAACCGCTCTGTTGAAAGCCGTGGCACCGACAGCCAGTCGAAACGCCCACAACTTAGCGACCTGCGCGAATCCGGAGCGATTGAGCAGGATGCCGACATTGTATGTTTCATCCATAGACCGGAATATTATCTGCACAGCAGCGAGGATGCAGAAGGGAACGACATTCGCGGGCTTGCCCAGTTCATCGTGGCAAAACACCGTTCAGGTAAAGTTGATGATGTGAAGATGCGGTTCGTAAGCCAATATGCCAGATTCCAGAATTGGGACGAGAATTCACTCGTCACACGCCATATAGTCGGATCTAAACTCAACGGCGACGACAGCCATGCATCATCCGATAATTCCGACCCGTTTGGTTCCCCGACACCTTTTGGTGGAGGTTCGGCCGACATCAGCGCCGACGGTTCCTCCACACCTTTCTAACATTCCTTCACGGGATTGCAGTCAATCGTCAAACCACCTTGTACGCAGGGGATAACGGCATGGATGAATCAGCAGACGCAACGATGTGCTGTAATTGAAATATGCCCATATCCAGTTAACCATTACTGTTATTTTATTCCGCATCCCCAACAACGAAATTAAATGCACAAACATCCACGCAAGCCACGCGCCGAAACCTGAGAGATGGCCATGTTTCATATCCACCACCGCGCGGTTACGCCCAATGGTAGCCATTGCTCCTTTATCATGGTATATGAAAACGTCTGGAACAACAGTCTTGCCTCCTCTTTTCATTGCGACTACCTCAGAATTGAGATTTTTAGCCACAAGACGCCCTTGTTGAATGGCAACCTGGGCTAATTGAGGATGGCCATCGGGAAATGCATCATCCACATTTTGCATAATGGCAATATCACCAAGTGCGTAAACATCATCCATACCCTCGACCCTACAGAAGCCATCTGTTTTAAAGCGGTTGCCGCGACCGATAGGATTGGTTGCCGCACCGTCAATCTCAAAATGACGCCCGGTAACCCCGGCAGTCCATATCACAAGTGAAGCCGGAATGCGACTCCCGTCAGAAAGAACTACCGTTTTGTCATTGTATGAACTCATACTGACCCCGAGACTGACATTAACCATCAACGACCTTAAGCCCTCGATGGCTTTCTCTGACGCTTTGTCACTCATGACACCCAACAGGCGGCCACTTCCCTCCACAAGCGTTATCGTCATATTATCCTGAGGTATCGACGGATATTCCCGTGGAAGCACATAACGCTTCATCTCACCGATAGCACCGGCAATCTCCACACCTGTCGGGCCGCCTCCGACCACGACGAAACTCAACATGCGGCGTTGCACATCCTGCTTCTTTTCCAAGGCTGCGCGTTCCAGAAGGTCAAGTATGTCATTCCGGCAACGGAGGGCTTCAGGTGTAGACTTAAGCGTATGAACAGTCTTTTCAAGTTCAGGCATATTGAAAAAATTATTCGTAGTGCCGGCCGCCACCACAAGTATATCGTATTCAACTGCTTCCTCTTTCGTATAAACCTTCTTGCAGGCAACATCAATACGTTTCACCTCCCCCATATGATACCGCACATCTTTCGATTTCAACTTGCGCAATTCCCTGCGTAATGGGAAACATATGCTGGCCGGGTCAAGACCTGCCGAAGCTACTTGATAAAACAACGGAGGGAAACTATGATAGTTATGCCTGTCAATGACAATGACCTCAAAATACCGTTTGTCGATATGCTTCACAAAATTCAACCCCGCAAATCCGGCTCCGACCACAACCACCCTACGTTTTTTATTCACAACTTGATGATTCATAAATAAAAAGTTTAAACACATTTTTATAACAACCACAACACCCCCGAAGTTGAACAGTATGAATCCCCCCTTCATACGCCTGGCACCCATGAGCAATAATATCCGCACAAAAAATGCGCCCCGGGGAATACACCCCGAAGCGCAATAATTCAGAATCACTGCCAAAGGCTTAAATCTTGGATGACACCATAAATGCCACAGTGCCAGCATTCTATATCATTCGGCTTCATTATCCCAATTGTTCTTTCTAATATCTTGATATACTTCAAATCCCTCCGTTTCATATTATTAATTGCAGTGATAACGGCTATGAGCCTAAAAAAGCCAAAACAGAAGTCAACGATAATCTTTCAGCATTTTCTGCAAGCGTTGGCGGGCAAAGAAAATACGGCTTTTGACAGTGCCGAGTGGAAGATTCATCTTTTCAGCAATCTCATTATACTTATATCCGGCCACATGCATTGAAAACGGAATCCGGTATTCATCTGAAAACGAGTTTATAGCCGCAGATATTTCCCCGGCTGCAACCGATCCTTCAGGTGTATCAAGGCCTGATTCCTGGGGAAGATTAAGATGATACAGATCTTCCGTCTGGTCGATTATTGTGGCAGACCTCACAACCTTACGGTAGTTGTTGATGAAGATGTTACGCATAATCGTAAACACCCATCCTTTAAAGTTGACATTGTCAACATACTTGTCTTCGTTATCAAGTGCCTTCAGTGTAGTATCCTGAAGCAAATCATACGCATCATCGCGATTTGAGGTCAACAAATAAGCAAAATTCAACAGGTTGCTTTGAAGACTCAAAAGTTTGGCTTGGAAATTCTGGGTACTCATAACTAAAATTTTTTAGGTGATCATAAACAGGTTTTAACCGTAGCCATTGTGTAACATGTTTGTGACTACACTGCAAAGGTACGCAAAATTTTCAAACCACCAAACATTTTTACAATAAAGTTACAAAAATATTTCATACATACCACACTTAAATTCACAAATCGCTGATTATATGCCAATTGCCAAGCTATAAAAATCGTTACATTTTAGTAATTTTTTCAATATCGTATATTGAAGGTACCATTTTTAGCCCAAACATATGAAGTTTACCATATTGTTACAGCTATGACAAATCACAATCCTTATGCACGATATTCAGGAGTTCAAATCCGGGCAATTTCACTCATACGCATTCCTGGCTTCAAAAATCCGCCCAATTATACATATATGGCTATGAAAAGGCCGATGAAACATGCCCATAATTGCGGCGAAGTTTGTAACTTTGCATAATTAAATAAATCTCAACGCACATAGTCAACATTCCACTGATGGAACTATCGCAGCACACTGATAAAACAACGGTCGAAACATCCATTAAAACGCCACATGACACTGCCGAAAAGCAAGAGCTGCTCGACAAGCGTTATTTGCGTATGGCTGCAATATGGGCCGAAAATTCATATTGTCAGCGACGTAAAGTCGGAGCCATAATCGTGAAGAACTCCATGATTATATCCGACGGATTCAATGGCACCCCTTCCGGATTCGAAAATATTTGTGAAGACGATGCCGGAGTCACAAAACCATATGTGCTGCACGCCGAAGCGAATGCAATAACAAAAGTGGCAAGAAGCAATAATTCCTCTGACGGAGCAACTCTATATATAACGGCATCTCCATGCATGGAATGCACCAAGCTCATAATACAGGCGGGAATAAGCCGGGTTGTATTCCACGAGCTATATCGCATAACCGACGGCATTGACCTGCTCAAACGAGCCGGTGTAGAATGTGTGCATATCGCCGACCTCTACTGATATGCCAAATTCCCAATCATAACCCTATTTTTTCACACCTCTGCGCATATGCGTCCTGTTCAACTTTATGGACAACCTTAAAAGAACATCGGTCTGGGTGCCGCTGATTGTGGCACTTACTTTTGTTTTGGGATTCTTTGGCGGTGACATGCTCCACCGGCAAAGCGGCCCAACTCCGGCCCAAAAAAAATTCCAGACGATTCTCAACCTCATTAAAAACGATTATGTCGATGAAATCAGCCTTGACAGTCTGCTTGAAAAAACCCTGCCAAGTCTGCTGACAAACCTCGACCCACATTCGGTTTATATCCCCTCCTCCGACCTTCAATCGGTCAATGAGGAACTTGACGGAAGTTTCTGTGGCATCGGAGTGCAGTTCTTGATCAATAACGACACCATCACCGTTGTGGAAGTCGTGTCAGGCGGTCCCGCCGAAAAGGTCGGCATCAAAGCCGGCGACAGAATTGTGAAGGTCGACAATGAAGATGTTGCCGGCATAGGCATAACCAATGAGCAGGTAATGAAAAAGCTCCGAGGGGAACGCGACACCAAAGTCAAGCTCGGAATCAAACGCCACAATGCGAAGAAAACGCTGAAGTATGAAGTTACGCGTGGTGATATACCGCAAAACTCCGTAACAGCATCCTATATAGTATCGCCGGGCATCGGTTATATCAAAGTTGATAAATTCGGCCGAACCACCTACGACGAATTCTGGCAGTCTCTCAACAGTCTTAAACGCAGCGGTGCCCAGGATTTCATCATCGACCTGCGCGGCAATACAGGCGGATTCATGGAGATTGCATTCCTGATGGCAAATGAGTTCCTTGAAAAGGGCGACATCATAGTGTCGACGCGCGAGCGCGACTACTACTCCCAGAAAGGTGTCCAGGCCGACGGCAACGGCAATTTCAAAGACAGCCAGGTGGTGGTGCTCCTTGATGAATTCTCAGCTTCATCTTCTGAAATATTTGCAGGTGCCCTGCAAGACAATGACCGCGCCTTGATAATCGGCCGCAGGTCATTCGGCAAAGGGCTTATCCAGCGCCAGGCTGTGCTTCCTGACAGCAGCGCAATCAGACTGACAATCGGACGCTACTATACACCATCCGGTCGTTGCATACAGAAAGACTATTCTAACAGCGCCCTTTATGGCCACGATATTCTCGACCGATATAACCGTGGGGAAATGTTCAACCAAGATTCCATAAAACTCGATAAATCAATCGAGTTCAAAACAATGCATGGCCGCACTGTTTATGGAGGCGGTGGAATAATGCCCGACATATTCGTGCCCAACGACACTACCGGCATCACCTCCTACTATATAAATGTGGCAAATGCCGGGCTCCTGCAGAAATTCGCATTCGATTATGTTGACGCCAACCGCGATAAGCTGGGTGATGTCAGCTCTGTTGAGCAACTTGAGAAACTGCTTCCGGCCGATGACACATTGTTGCGCCAATTTGTGAATTTTGCCGCACGCAACGGAGTGTCTGCCCGCTGGTATTATATCAACATTTCCCACGATTTGATTGTTAACCAACTGAAAGCGCTGATTGCACGCGATGTGCTTGACTACACGGCCTACTTCACCATCGTCAACCGGATGGATGCCAATGTGAACAAAGGCGTGGAAGAATTGCTCAACGGTGGAGCAGCCTTTCCGATTGCTGCGCCGAAATCCCAGACAACAGAGGAAGAGGCCAAGAAATAACTGTTTAATTCCCAACTTAACAGTCAAGACCATGGATAAGGATGAAATAAGAAGTAAAATAAAAGCCCGCAAAAGCCTGCTTTCTGACAACGAGAAACGGCATGCATCAAGCAATGTGTTCAACAAACTAGAACAATCTGCGGCTTTCCTCCTTGCCGAAAACATACTTCTTTACCATTCTCTGCCCGACGAGCTGTCGACCCATGAATTTCTACAGAAATGGAACAAAAAGAAACATTTCTTTCTTCCGAGGGTAAACGGCGTCAATCTTGACATACTTCCATACGACCAAAGCCGCATGGCAATGGGGTCTTTTCATATAGAAGAGCCACAAGGGGATAATATGGCCGACGTGGCACAAATGGAACTCGTTATCGTGCCCGGCATAGCCTACGACCGTCGCGGCAACCGTATCGGTCGCGGGAAAGGATACTACGACCGTATGCTTCAATCTGTAAAAGCAACCAAAATCGGTGTTGGCTATGACTTCCAGTTGCTCGACATAGAGATTCCGGCCGAACCACACGACGTGGCAATGGACATAATCATCACCGAATCACGTTGTCTTGTGATTCATCACCGAAAAAAATAGTTGCATGGGGAGAAGATAATAACCCCATAAACATAAAAAGTAATTTGCTGTGATTTCAATTCAGAACCTGTCTGTAGAATTTAGTGCAAAGTCTCTCTTCAACAACATAAATTATGTAATCAACCGACGCGACCGGATTGCGCTTGTGGGTAAAAACGGTGCAGGCAAATCAACAATGCTCAAAATCATTGCCGGATTGCAGAGTCCAACGTCGGGCAACGTTTCAGTGCCGGCCGATACTACCATCGGTTATCTGCCCCAGCAGATGAAACTCGCTGATGAAACCACATTGTTGCAAGAGGTGCGCAAAGCATTCTCTGCACTTGACGACATGCAACAACGCCTCGATAAATTAAATATCCAGCTGGCAGAACGCTCAGATTATGAATCACCGGAATATCAGCGGATTATCGACTCTGTGGCTCAACTGTCAGAGCGCCTTGCCATGGAACAGAGTGAAAACCACGAAGCTGAAATGGAACGCACACTCCTTGGACTCGGTTTCGTCAGAGAAGATTTCAACCGGCCGACATCGGAATTTTCCGGCGGATGGCGTATGCGTGTCGAACTCGCAAAACTACTGCTGCAACACCCCGATGTGTTATTGCTCGACGAGCCGACCAACCATCTTGACATCGAATCAATCCAATGGCTCGAACAATTCCTGGCAACAAAAGCCAAAGCCGTAGTGTTAGTAAGCCATGACAGGGCTTTTATCGATAACGTCACAAACCGCACAATTGAAATATCCTGCGGAAAAATCTACGACTATGCGGTCAATTATTCAAAGTTCGTTGAGTTGAGGAAAGAGCGCATCGAGCAACAGACACGGGCCTACCTGAACCAACAAAAAGAAATAGCAGACACCGAGGCCTTTATCGAAAGATTCCGATATAAAGCCACCAAAGCCGTGCAGGTTCAGAGCCGCATGAAACAGCTCGCGAAAATCAACCGCATTGAGATCGATGATGTTGATAATTCAAGGCTTAATCTCCGTTTCCCTCCGGCGCCACGCTCAGGCGACTACCCCATTATAGCCGACAATGTAGGTAAATCATATGGCAGCCACCAGGTGTTTGACAATGCCACATTCACCATCCGCAGAGGTGAAAAAGTGGCATTCGTAGGCAAAAACGGTGAAGGCAAATCCACCTTGGTAAAATGCATTATGGGCGAAATTCCATTTACGGGTTCTTTGAAAATCGGCCATAATGTGCAGATCGGATATTTCGCACAAAACCAGGCACAGCTTCTCGATGGCACTTTGACCGTATTCGACACCATCGACCATGTTGCCGTTGGCGATATACGCACCAAAATACGCGACATACTTGGAGCATTCATGTTTGGCGGGGAGGAATCCGAAAAGAAAGTCAGCGTGTTGTCTGGCGGCGAAAAAACACGTCTGGCGATGATTCGGCTATTGCTTCAACCTGTCAATCTGCTGATTCTCGACGAGCCGACCAACCACCTTGACATGAAAACCAAGGATATTCTCAAACAAGCTATAAAAGACTTCGACGGCACGGTCATAGTCGTCAGCCACGACCGTGAATTCCTTGACGGATTAGTTGAGAAGGTCTATGAATTCGGAGGCGGAAAAGTAAAAGAATGCCTTGGTGGAATATATGAATTTCTGGAAAAGAAAAAGATTTCTTCATTGCGTGAATTGGAACTGACCCAATCTCCAACAGCTGAAAAAAACGCCATAAAGCCAACCCAAACGGAAAAGCCACACAATATACAATCCGAAACGGCAGCAACTGATTCGCAACAAAAGGCCACCCCTGCCGCGAAACTAAGCTATGCAGAACAACGCGAGCGTGAAAAAATGCTCCGGAAAGCATCAAAAAAAATCGAGGAAGCAGAAAAACGGATTGCAGACATCGAAAAAGAGATTGCAGACATCGAAACCCGCATAGCCAATGGCGAAACAGACGGCGACATTTTCAATCGTCATTCCGCAACAACCCGTAATCTTGAAAACGCAATGTCGTTATGGGAATTAGCATCAATGGAATTCGACAACCTTAAGCAACGGCTTATGTGATAACAGCCGCTTGCATCGTCTGATTATATTTTATTGCCTCAAATTTTCATTTCACCCAAAAATTTTTTTGGCAGTATATAACATCCTAAACAGGGCATTCTGAAAAAAATCAGAGTGCCCTGCGTTTTTTTTCGCTTTTTCACAACCTTTTGTTAACGCAGAATGTTAATAGAGTAAAATCGCTAATGGCGTAAGTGCTCAACCAACCTGCTAATCAAAACGGCATGAAACTTAAAGCGTCTGCAACCTTTAGCGCCAAAAATGCAATTAACAGAAATCAAAAAACTCTTAACAACTATTTATATGAAAAAGTCTCTTTTATTGATTGCCCTCATGGTAGGATGCATGAGCGCATCAGCCCAGAAATTCGACAAAAACGAACTTCGTCAGCTTCAGTCTTTCCTTTCACAACCTGGTGAAAAAGCTGCCACAAATGCAGAGGCTCTAAAAATCACTGATCTTAAGAACCCTGCCACGTGGGAAGGCGTAACCGTTGCCAACGGACGCGTAACAGCTATCGAATGGGGCGACAAGCATCTGGCAGGCGAACTCAATCTTTCCGGATTCAAAGCTTTGACTAAAGTCAACGTATCCCGTAACGCGCTTACATCGCTAAATATCGACGGTGACGCAGCCATCACAAGGCTCGATGCCCAGCGAAACAAACTCTCAGGAGTAAGTCTCGACGGTTGCACTGGTCTCAAGACCCTCAACATCTATAAAAACCGTATCACGGAATTCACTCTGACCGGCACTCCTGTTATTGAAACGGTCAACATCAGCAACAACTATCTGGTGGCGCTTGATGTGGCAAACTCCACAAGCCTTAAAACGCTTAACTGCCAAGGCAACCATCTGGAAATGCTGAAAGTTGAATATTGCACAGCTCTGAAAAACCTCTATTGTGGCTACAACAAACTGACCGGCCTGACTTTAGTAGGCGTAGAAGCCCTGCAAAACCTCAATATTGACGATAACGAAATTTCAAATCTCATTATCAGCAACCTGCCGTCGCTCAGCACATTCATCTGCTCCGACAATAACATGGTAAGCCTGGCGATGCGTGATTGCAAATCACTTCTCGACCTCGTATGTTCCTACAATAATCTGACTTCGCTAACTGTTAATAACTGCCCGCAGCTGCTCTTCGTTGACTGCTCATACAACGACCTTACCAACCTGACTTTGAGCAATCAGACATTCCTGCAACGTCTGCTTTGCAACAACAACCAGTTGACTATGCTCGACGTATCATTTGACCAGGCACTCACCTACATCAACTGCCGCTACAACATGATTACCGACCTCCGGACAGTTGGTTGCAACTCACTCTCGATGGTAGCATGTCAGTGGAACTACTAACCACACTATTTTCCGACCATATTATCGGAACGGCAAAATAACCGACACCCCCGGCCAATGGCCGGGGGTGTTCATGTTAGTCAGTTTCAAGCGATAGGAATCCACCTATCAGCAGGAGCGTTTTTCAGGGCATCCCTCATAATAATTGATAAATGAAAGATTAGCCAGCCTGTTTCCGCCCGGCGTTGGATAATCGCCTGAAAAATACCAGTCACCGGGGCAGTCTGGAACAGCCCTATGCAATCCCGCTATAGACTGGTAAACAATCTTTATTTCAGCTTCCACCCCCGCCGGTTTGAGCATATGCACCATTTTATCCGAAATTTCTTCATCAGAAAATGGCTCATAAATAGCCTTTACCGCATTAGTCTGCTCCTCAACAGGAAGTTCCAACTGCCGACGGCATTCTTGATACACCTTGTCTATTATATCATCCATGCCCCTGTCATGCAGAAGGGCTATTGCCGCCCTGAACGCGATAAACTCACTCATACGCGACATATCGATACCATAATAATCCGGATAACGAACCTGAGGAGAAGACGATACAATCACAATCCGCTTCGGATGCAGCCTGTCGAGCATACCTATAATCGACTGGCGCAATGTAGTGCCACGCACGATCGAATCATCAATGGCAACAACTGAATCCACGCCATCGGTGATGCAACCATATGTCACATCATAGACATGAGCCGCCAAATCATTCCTCGAAGCGCCTTCGGCAATAAAAGTGCGCAGTTTTATATCTTTGATCGCCACCTTTTCCACTCTGAGTTTCCGGTCGAGAATACGTCTGATTTCATCTGCCGATAGCCTACCTTGATTTTGCAACAGAAGCAGTTCATCGGTCTTCAATCGGTTAAGATGCTCTTCAAATCCTTCAACTAAGCCTATAAAAGCCACTTCGGCCGTGTTGGGAATAAAAGACAACACCGCATGGTCAATATCATTGTCAACCGCACGGAGCACATCCGGAACCAAAGCACGACCCAAAGCCTTGCGTTCACGATATATATCAGCATCGCTACCTCGCGAAAAATAGATGCGCTCGAATGAACAACGACGGTTTTCCGCCTCGCCAAGCACATCCACCACCTCTATATCGCCCGATTTAGCCACAATCAATGCACTTCCTGGTGTCAGTTCCTTGACGGTAGCACGACGCACATCAAACACAGTCTGGATAACCGGACGTTCCGAAGCCACCACAACCACCTCGTCATCCACATAATAAAACGCGGGTCTGATTCCATGGCTGTCACGCAACACAAACATATCGCCGCTTCCGGTTGCACCGCATATCACAAAGCCTCCGTCCCAATCCGGAGCGGCGCTTTGCAAAACGCGGGCGATATCGAGATTGTCTTCTATTGCGATACCCAGCTCTGGATCTTCCATCCTGTCGCGGAACTCCCGGTAAAGGCGGTGGTTTTCCTTGTCAAGCGCATATCCGAGCTGTTCTAGCAACACAATTGTGTCGCTATATATACGCGGATGCTGCCCTCTGGCAACAACGTTTTGGAAAATATCTTCAACATTTGTCATATTGAAGTTGCCACACATCAGAAGATTCCTCGACCTCCAGTTATTGCGCCTCAGAAACGGATGCACATAAGATAATCCCGACTTCCCTGTGGTGGAATAACGGAGATGGCCCATGTAGATTTCACCGACGAATGGCGAATATGCCTCTACCTCGTCAACCGGCAGGTTATCCGTATGTTCATGTTCAAACTGCGGCATTATCTGGCCGAAAATGTCAGTTATAGCCCCTGACCCCAGCGCCCGTTCCCTGAACACATATTCATGCCCGGGGCGGGAATGCAGTTTAACCACCCCGACCCCGGCACCTTCCTGTCCTCTGTTATGCTGCTTCTCCATAAGGAGATAGAGTTTATTAAGAGCATAGGAATAGGTGCCGTATTTCTGTCGGTAGTAATCGAGCGGCTTACGCAAACGGATCATTGCAATGCCGCATTCATGCTTGAGTTGTTCCATCTCGCCGGATCATCTTATAAACAGCATCTCACGATATTTGGGCAACGGCCACATTTCGTTATCTACCATAAGCTCCAGTTTGTCGATATGGTAGCGAATGCGTTCCATGCAAGGCACAACATTATCATGATATGCAATCGCTTTTTCCCGCTCACATTCTATGGCATTGGCCTGTTTCCGGGCATTGACCATGCGGTCAGTCTCTTCTTTTATAACGCCCATATGCTCAGACATTTTTTCAATCGTGCTGAGATCGCGTGCCGTCAATGCGTTCCCTTTGGCCACAGGGAAAAGTGTTTTCAATTTAACGAGGTTATCAACCAGAATCGACTGATAGCGGGTTGCCACCGGAACCACATGGTTAATGGCAAGGTCGCCGAGCACCCGCGCCTCAATCTGGATTTTCTTGGTATATGTCTCCCATTTCACTTCATTGCGGGCTTTCAGCTCGAACTCGGTGAATACTCCGGTCTCGCCAAACATCTTCACGGATTCCGGACGCAGGTAAGCATCGAAAATCTTCGGCACGGAAGTCTCGCAATCAAGGCCACGGCGCGCAGCTTCGGCTTTCCATTCCTCGCTATATCCGTTGCCGTCGAAATGGATTGCCTTTGACTTAACAATCAATGCCTTGGTCTCTTCAAGTATCGCATGATACAGAGATTCTTCACGTTCAACCCTGGCATCAACGTTTTTCTTAAATTCTTTCAGCTGCTCCGCAACTGCGGCATTCAAGGCAATCATTGCCGAGGCACAGTTCGCCGACGAACCCACAGCCCTGAACTCAAACCTGTTGCCTGTAAACGCAAATGGCGACGTACGGTTACGGTCGGTATTATCGAGCATAATCTCAGGAATCTGAGCCATACCCATATCAATACCCTCTTTACCACCTAATGTAATCAGTTCATCTTCAGTGCTGTTCTCAAGACGCTCGATAATGTCGGCAATCTGCTTGCCGGTGAAGATTGAAATAATGGCAGGAGGGGCTTCATTTGCGCCGAGACGGTGGGCATTCGTAGCCGAAGAAATGGAAGCTTTCAACAAACCGTTGTGACGGTACACAGCAGCCATCACGATTGCCATGAATGCCATGAACCTGAGGTTTTCACGCGGAGTTTTGCCGGGTGAAAAAAGTAATGTGCCGGTGTCAGTGCCAAGACTCCAGTTGTTATGCTTGCCAGAGCCATTGATGCCGGCAAACGGTTTTTCATGGAGCAATACACGGAAATTATGGCGCCGGGCCACCTCTGCCATCAGCGACATCAACAGCAGATTATGGTCATTGGCCAAATTGGTTTCTTCAAAGATAGGGGCAAGTTCAAATTGGTTGGGAGCAACCTCATTATGGCGTGTATGCGCCGGTATCCCCAGCCGATGGCACTCATTTTCAAGATCAAGCATGAAAGCCGCCACACGCGACGGAATCGCACCGAAATAATGGTCTTCAAGCTGTTGGTTCTTGGCGCTCTCATGCCCCATTAGAGTGCGTCCGGTAAGCACAAGATCCGGACGAGCCGCATAAAGGGCCTCATCCACAAGAAAATACTCCTGCTCCCAGCCGAGATAAGAATTGACATGCTTCACATCCTTGTCGAAATACCGCGCAACAGCAGTAGCGGCTTCATCAACCGCGTTGAGCGCACGCAACAACGGGGTCTTGAAATCAAGCGATTCACCTGTGTAGGAAATAAAAATGGTAGGTATGCAGAGTGTCTCATTTACGATAAATACGGGAGATGAAATATCCCAGGCGGAATAACCACGTGCTTCAAAAGTGTTGCGTATTCCTCCATTAGGGAAACTCGATGCATCAGGCTCCTGCTGCACCAACAGCTTACCGTCGAATTCTTCCACAACCCCACCTTTGCCGTCATGTTCAATGAAGGCATCATGCTTTTCCGCAGTGCCACCCGTCAATGGATGGAACCAGTGGGTGTAATGGCGCACTCCGTTTTCGAGAGCCCATCTCTTCATGCCCTCAGCCACACTATCGGCAAGCTCGCGTGATATGGGCTGTTTGTTGTCAATGGCAAAAATCAGTTTGTCGTAGGTCTTCTTCGGAAGATACTCAAACATCTTCTCTCTTGTGAAAACCTTTTCGGCATAGAACTTCTCTGGACGTTCCGATGGCATTTTAACCTCTACGGCCTTACGGTCTGAGGCTTCTTTCACTGCCTTGAATCTGAGTAATGACATAAAACAGATAAAATGAGTTGAATGAAACAGTTGTTAGTCTACCTATTGGTTGCAATTGCCACACGACCGGGTTATGAACCGGTATTATGGCAGATGTATATTACCGACAGAGGCTCCGGCGCGATGTCGCGACCGAAGCCTCTATGAGATTATCCGAACCTTGCTGCCGAGATTCGTCTGACAGCCTCAAGGGTGTTTTCGTAAGTGTTGAAGGCTGTTAACCTTATGTACCCCTCTCCGGCAGGCCCGAATCCTGAACCTGGCGTACCCGCCACATGGCATTTATCAAGCAACATGTCGAAGAAACTCCATGAATCCATATTTCCGGGCGTCTTTATCCAAACATATGGCGCATCCACCCCGCCGAACACTTCAAGCCCGGCGGTTGCCAACCCCTCGCGCAGCAATGATGCGTTACGCAGATAATAATCAATTGCTTCGCGTGTTTGCCGTTTTCCTTCAGGAGAATAAATTGCGGCCGCTCCACGTTGGGAGATATATGAAGCCCCGTTGAATTTAGTGCATTGGCGACGTAGCCACAACTTGTTTATTGAGACCGCATTGCCATTGCTGTCAACGCCCTTTAATTCTTTAGGGATGACCGTATATGCGCATCTCACACCGGTGAATCCAGCTGTTTTTGAAAAACTGCGGAACTCAATCGCCACCTCTTTCGCACCAGGAATTTCAAATATGCTATGCGGCACATTATCTGTCCTGATAAACGCCTCATAGGCAGAATCAAACAAGATAAGCGAGCCATGCTTCCGAGCATAATCCACCCACACCTTCAATTGATCGAAAGTAAGTGTAGTACCTGTCGGATTATTCGGATAACAAAGATATATAACATCAGGGACTTGTGCGGGCAGCTGTGGCACAAAACCGTTTACCGCCGTGACCGGAAGATATATGACACCATTCCAACATCCGTCCTGGCCGAACTCTCCGGCGCGCCCTCCCATAACATTAGTATCTACATATACAGGGTAAACAGGGTCTGTGACTGCCACCTTATTCGACATGGCAAGTATATCCCCTATGTTGCCGGTATCACTCTTTGCTCCATCGCTGACAAATATTTCGTCGGCAGAAATCTCTATACCCCGTTGCCTATAGTCATTTTCAGCAATAGCTTCCCGAAGGAACGGATATCCTTGTTCAGGGCCGTAGCCATGAAATGTCGCACCTCCGGCTTCTTCTTCAACAGCTTCATGCATGGCTTTGACTGCGGCTCCACACAAAGGTAGTGTCACATCGCCTATACCCATGCGGATAACATCGGCATCTGGATGCGATTGCTTGAAAGCATTAATCCGCCGGGCTACTTCTGAAAACAGATAGCTCTCTGCAAGTTTACAAAAATTATCGTTTATTCTAAACATTTATAAAGGTATATGATTCTTATAGTTCCACTTCTCCTGAAAACACGGTGGTAGCCGTGCCGGTCATAAAAACATGGTTAGAGTCGCGATTCCATTTTATCGTCAGGTCTCCGCCCAGCAGATGAACAGTCACCTCGTCTGAGCTACGCCCTGTCAAAGCGGATGCAACAGCAGTTGCACATGAACCGGTTCCGCAAGCCATGGTCTCGCCGCTCCCCCGTTCCCATACACGCATGATTATCTCTTTCTGTGAAACAACCTTGGCGAATTCGATATTGGCTCTGTCTGGCCAAATAGGATGCACTTCAAGCTCGCGCCCAATACTATGGACGTCAATATCGTTAAAATCATCTATAAATACCACCCCATGGGGATTTCCCATAGAAACCGCTGTAAGTTTAATTTCTTGCCCGTTTGAAAGCGCCACTTTGATATCGACATTCCCCTGGTTTGCAGAAGTAACAACCGGAATATTCCGAGGATTAAACTCAGGCTCCCCCATGTCAACCGTCACTGACTCCACCTTGCCATCAGCCCCTATTTGAAGCTGCAAATATTTAACGCCCGAAGCGGTTTCGAGCGTTATGTCTGTTTTTTCGGTGAGTTGATTGTCATAGACATACTTGCCGATACACCTGGAGGCGTTGCCACACATACGGGCTTCAGAACCGTCGGCATTGAAAATCCGCATTCTGAAATCGGCATTGTCTGAGGGGAGAATCAGAACTATACCGTCGCCTCCTATACCGAAATGGCGATTGCTGAGGCGCGATGAAATTTCTTCCAACCGTGAACTGTCGGTAACAATTGACCTGTCGTCGCCTCCGAATGTTCCATCCATACAATCAATGTAGATGTAATCATTCCCGAGGCCATGCATTTTGGTGAACCTCATCAGATATTATCATCGTTTTTAATGACGGCGCAAAGGTAGAAATTTCTATGGGATTTAGCGCATCATCGCAACTCATTTTTTTCAAAAAAATCATATGATGTAATAGACCGCCGATTTTTCCGTTTATAGGTTAGTCAGATAATCGATGAAATATAACAGCCACTACCCCATAGCACATATTCCGCTCAACGCCACTGGATTTCTACGGCTGATTCGGATGCCATCGCTGGTATCGGCAATGCTTTTGAATTTGCTGATACCTCTCTTCGTAAGCGCCCAAGACGGTTCTTCGGCATATAATTATCTGAACGTCACTTCATCTGCACGCATATACGGATTAGGCGGTGTGAACATAACCGCTGTTGAAGACGAACTTGGAGTTGCAGATCAGAACCCCGCCCTATTAGGATGGGAGATGGACAACCAGGTGATGCTTGACTATATGCACTATCTTGGCGAATCAAACTTCGCAGGTGCGAAATACGCCCGTGCTATCGGAGAGCGCGGAGCCTGGGCTGCAGGATTGCGTTATTTCGGCTACGGCAAAATGAAGGCTACCGATGAAACGGGCGTGGTAACCGGCACTTTTTCGCCCAGCGACGTCAATTTCAACGGCACTTTCTCATATGACATCACCGACCGTCTGCGTGGAGGTATCAACCTGAAATTCTTATACAGCAGTTACGAGGCATATTCGGCCTTGGCCATAGCCGCCGACCTCGGAATAAATTATTTTGATCCGGACAACGACGTTTCGTTGTCGGCAGTGTTAGCCAACGTCGGAGGTCAGGTAAAACGGTTTCACGAAAGCTACAACCGCCTCCCTATCGACCTGCGTCTCGGCATAGCCAAGGTTTTCCAGGGGCTTCCCATACGATTCTCAATAACAGCCTGGAATCTATTCAAATGGAAGCTCCCATATTATGAGACCGGTGACGGATCAAGCTCTGAACAATTCAAGGAGAAGGAAAATTTCACATCAAATCTGTTCCGTCACCTTATATTCGGAGTTGATTTCATTCCTAGTGAGCGATTTTTCGTAGCATTAGGATACAATTACAAAACGCGCACCGACATGAGCACATATTCCCGCAGTTTCTTATCGGGATTTTCGCTGGCGGCCGGTCTTAATCTGCGCAGATTCAATGTGGCGATAGCTTTCGCACAACCTCATTCCGGAGCTACAACGCTTATGCTTAACCTCAATCTGAACATTAACGACATAATCTATTGATGAACCGGACAAAACGGTTTAGCAATCTGATATAACAATATAAGCAATGCAAACCACTCAGAAAAGACCTATTATAATTGCAATCGACGGCTATTCATCCTCCGGGAAAAGCTCTATGGCGAAAGCCTTGGCCAAAACCATCGGATATCATTATGTTGACACAGGAGCAATGTATCGCGCAGTCACCCTTTATGCCATGCGCAACGGCTTGATTGACAACAACGGCACTCCCGACAGTAAAGCCATAGCCGATGCCATGCCTCTTATTAATATCGGCTTTATACTGATGCCTGACGGCTCCCAGCACACCTCTCTAAATGACGAGGATGTCGAGAACGAAATCCGTGGCCTTGACGTATCAAACAACGTGTCGGCAGTATCGGCAATACCCGAAGTGCGCCACGATCTTGTGGTCAAGCAACAGGCATTCGGCAAGAGCAAAGGGATAGTGATGGATGGACGCGACATTGGCACAACCGTATTTCCGTCGGCCGAATTGAAAATCTTCGTAAACGCCCCGGCTACCACACGCGCAATGCGCCGTCTTAAAGAACTGGTAGGGAAAGGCATCCATACCACATACGAAGAAGTGCTTGAAAACATCGAAAGCCGCGACAGGCAAGATGAAAACCGCAAAGAAAGCCCATTGCGACGCGCACACGACGCAATCGACCTCGACAATACCGACATGACTATCCAGCAGCAAGACCAATGGCTGATTGACAGGTTCAACGAAGCTGTGGAAAAACATCCGGAACTGTAAACGCCACATAAAAGAGAAGGAGCAGCCATTTATTATGGACAAAAAAGTTGAAATTGACAGTGATTCAGGCTTTTGCTTCGGAGTAGTGACGGCAATAAAGAAGGCTGAAGAGGAACTCGCCGAAACAGGCTCACTATATTGCCTTGGCGATATAGTCCACAACAGCGATGAAGTGCAGCGCCTATCAGGCAAAGGATTGAAAATAATAACCCACGAGGAGCTTGAGCAGTTGAAAAACGTGAAGGTGCTGCTGCGTGCACATGGTGAACCACCATCTACCTATCAGATGGCGAAACGCAACAACATCGAAATCATCGATGCAACTTGCCCTGTGGTGCTCCGCCTTCAGCAACGGATAAAAAAAAGTTTCGATGTTGATGAAAAACAACGTCCCCAAATTGTGATATATGGCAAAAAGGGCCATGCCGAAGTCAATGGACTCGTCGGCCAGACCCTTGGCCAAGCCATCGTCATTGAAAACACCGACGAGCTCGACAAAGTGGATTTCAGCCGCCCGATTGCATTGTATTCGCAAACCACAAAATCTCTTACCGGCTTCCAGGAAATCATCAAGGAAATAGGATGCAGAATGCACCCCGGAGTGAAATTTGAAAGTTTCGACACCATATGCCGAAGGGTATCGAACCGGGTGGAGAAATTGCAGCGCTTCGCCGAAAACCACGACCTGGTTCTATTTGTGGCAGGTAAAAAAAGCAGTAACGGAAAAGTGCTCTATGCCCACTGCCATGAAGTGAACCCCAACACACGGCTCATTGCCAATGCAAACGAAATCGATCCGGAATGGATTGGGGCTGCTACAAGCATAGGCATATGTGGAGCCACATCTACACCCCGATGGTTAATGGAGGAAGTAAAATGGAAAATTTTGTCGCTGTAGATGTTGAAACGGCCAATAACGAACCATCGAGCATATGCGCCATAGGCGCGGTTAAAGTAATCGACGGTGTTATCACAGAACGTTTCTATGAACTGGTTAAGCCTGAACCGGAGTACTACTTCCGCTACTTCACACAGCAGATTCATGGCATTGACAGGCAAATGACCGAAAATTCACCGACCTTCGATGTCGTCTGGCGCAGACTCCATCGGATAATCGGCCGGTTGCCACTGGTCGCACACAACAAAGCATTTGATGAAAGGTGCATTCGGGCGGCATTTAAGGTCTATTGCATGGACTATCCTGAATATCCGTTTTTATGCACAGTGCAGAAAGCTCGCCGCACCATCTCCAGGCAAATATGCGGATCTTTCTCTCTGCCGTCACTCTGCGATTTTCTCGGCATACCATTCTCAAACCACCATAACGCTTTAGCCGACGCTGAAGCATGTGCAAAAATTGCAATGGTTATATTATAGCCAAAAATCATTTTTTACGACATGAAAAAATTGATTCCCATAATAACGAACTGTATTATGCTTCTGCTCCTCCCCATCGCGGTTCAAAGCTGCAGCGGTGAGAAAGTGTCAAAAGAAGATCTCGCCACGGCCAGAGAGATGGGGCATAAAAGGGCTTTGGAATTTTCACCGGCAATAACTCTTGACACCTGCCGTATGGAGGCCATGCTAATAGATATACGAGAACGTGAGCAACGATTACGCGCCACCGGACACACCAAAGCCGCCGATGCATATATGGACTCATTCCTTTCAACACTCGACAGTGTCAATCCTTCTCTTGCATCACAACTGAAACGCTGACACTCTAATACACGCCAATCCCCTTAAGTCGCATATGAGGTCAATAAACGCCCCATATGCGTCTATTTTATTAAAAACACCCTGTTTTTTACGAATTTCCTCCGATAGCGCAATCCGGTTTTTGAGTAGCTTTGCATCATGTTCAGCCATGAAACACAACCATTAAGATAATATCCATAATACCAAATCCGAAATGAAATCATACTTTTTAAAAGCCGCAGCATTTTGCATCATACTGGCGTGCACGGACTTATCGGCAAAAGACATCTCGTCGTTCCCTATCGGCAAGGAATGGCTCGACAACGACGGCAAACATATCAACTGCCATGGCGGTTGCGTTGTGGAACATGAAGGATACTTTTATTGGTTTGGCGAAAGCCGCACAGGAGGCCATTCAGATGGCATCAGTGTCTACCGTAGTAAAGACCTCTACAACTGGGATAATCTCGGATATGCCGTAGTGCACCAAGGTAATCGCGACGACGATACGTTGCAGGACATTTCCGAAGGGCGTCTGCTTGAACGTCCAAAAGTGATATACAATGACAAGACCGGGAAATGGGTCATGTGGGCACATTGGGAAAACGGCAAAGATTACGGACAGGCTCGTGTGGCCATCCTGCAATCCGACAAAATCACAGGCCCGTATGAATTTATAAGGACAATGCGTCCAAACGGACACGACTCCCGTGACCAGACGTTATTCCTCGACACCGACGGTAACGCATACCATCTCTGTTCAACAAATATGAACACCGACATAAATGTGGTGCGTCTGACCGACGATTTCCTTAACTGCTCGGACAACGAGACTCTGATTATGAACGGCCGCAGACTCGAAGCAACAACAGTATGCAAAGTCGGAGACACATATTTTGCCACATTCTCCGAATGCAAAGGATGGGATCCTGCTCCGGGACATACCGCCACGACCGTGGGTGACATGCTGGGAGACTGGTCTGAAGGACTGTCTTTTTGCGTTGATCCCGATTCAAACCGCTCATATGGTTCGCAAGGCGCCTTCGTATTCTCTGTAGGCTCATTAGGCTACGACCCGAAATGCTTCATTTTCTATGGCGACAGATGGATTCCCTCAAATGTGGGAGGCTCAACATACGTATGGTTGCCAATGAGCGTGCGGTCAGGTTATCCTACAATACGCAATTATCCCGACACATGGAGTCTTGACGAGGTTATGACCGACATGTATCGTTTCAAACGCGCCGCTACAATTATCGACAATGGGGAATTTGCGTTGCTTGAACGTAATTCCGACCGCCTGATGTCGCGGTCTGGGGAACAGACCGGCTTCTGCATAGCCAACGACGACGACAACAAGAATGTGATATTCGTATTTGAGGCTACTTCAGATCCTTATGTGTGGCGTTTGCGTGATAAAGCCTCCGGCAAATATCTGTCAGTCAGCAGTGGTATGCTAAGTGAAGATTCTGACGGTAACAGTAAAAAATCAATGTGGAGATTCTTCCGCCTGACCGACGGCTATTATAACGTGGTTAATGAGGATTGCCGAAAGTGCCTGACCGTGGCGGGTGATTCGCGGGCCGACGGTACTGAAATCAAACTTGAACCGGTAGGTGCTGGAAATGCTCAGGCATTCGGGGTTTATTTCGACTCTAAAAGGAATAATTATAAAGAGGCGGATATGTTCTCTAAAACATATTTTGAGGAACTTCGTTAAGCAACGAAACGACCGATGAAAGAAAAATCAGACGGCGCTATGCGGTTTTACCGCATAGCGCCGTCGTTATATGTCAACATATAATTATTTAGCGGCAATCACCTCGATTTCTACCAGCACCTGTTTAGGAAGTTCCTTGACAGCGACTGCCGAGCGTGCAGGGAAAGGCGCAGTGAAAACCTGGGCATAGACCTCATTCATTGGCACGAAATTTGCCATGTCTGAGAGGAATACAGTGGTTTTAACAACATTATCGACCGTAAGGCCTGCCTGCGCCAAAATAGCTTTGACATTGGCGAGAGACTGGGTTGTCTGGGCTGTTATGCCTTCGGGGATTTCTCCGGTAGCGGGATTAACAGGTATCTGGCCTGAAATAAACACAAATGAGCCGGCATCGATAGCCTGGCTGTAAGGGCCGATAGCGGCAGGAGCTTTTTCAGTTGCAATCTGGGTTTTCATAATGATAACATTTATTATTTGGTTAAGTTAATTGGTTAATCGTCTGCTTATTCTGGTTTGAATCAATCTGCTTATCATCCACATTATGGGTTGGCATAAGATTTTCAATAGTCAATGACGACAATGACACATTGTTCCCAGCTGATATCGTCTGGTTCCTAAGATTCAACACAGCCTCTGAGAGCCTGGCAAAGCGTTTGTTGAACGACGGTATAAAGTTGGCACTTCCGTTAGCCCCCATCTTTTCCAGCACAAGACCGAGGGTGATTTTTTCGGTAGGCAGCGCCGGAGAAACGCCTGGTTCGTCATCGTTCCCTTTCACCATGATTTTGAGTAACAACCCGCAATCTATCAGCTTGTGGACAGAATCGCTTACCAATGATATTGGTAAATCATATTCCACCGCAATCTGATGGGGAGTAAGAGGTTTTTGCTCCCGTTCAAAACGCTGCACTGCCACAGTCATCACTGCAAGCGTCAAACGCCATTTGTAATTATTGGAGATGCGCGAAATCTCGCTATTGAAATTAAACTCGAAAATGTTTTGAGACGAGAAGCAAAGCACTCCTCCGGCAAGGGTTATAGTCCATACCAGCTGGAGCCATAACAATAACAGGGGGAGAAATGCAAAAGACCCGTATATGGCATTATAGCGCGTAACATACAGCTGTCCCGACAGAAACAGCCACTGCAATATGCTATAACCCGTTCCGGCTATGACTCCTGCCAAGAATGCATTCCTGAACTTCACTTTCGTGTTAGGTATCAACATATAGCTACCTGCGAAGAATAGCCAAACAAATGCCAACGACGCAAAATCAAGCAGGAATTTGATTACCGGCGACATGAATCCAAACGGGAGGATTGTCTGCAACGTGGTTGACATAAATACCATTATACCGCTCGAGCACACCAGCAGAATTGGCAGAATGAGCAATATGGCCGTATAATCCGTGAGTTTACGCCATATAGTACGACCCTGTTTTATACCCCATATCGTATTTAAAGCATCCTCAACAGAACCGATGAGCGATATCAGCGTCCATAACAGAAACAGAACCCCGATTCCCACAAACAACCCTTCAGACGATTGCGCCAGATAAGAATCGACAAAACCGAATGCCTGCGACAAAGCCTGCTGTTGGGCCGGAAAGCTATTGAAAAGCTGCGACTGTATGATATTCTGGAATCCGAACCCACGGCCTATCGCAAAAACCAATGCCAATGCCGGAACTATGGCCAGTAGCGTCTGATACGTAAGTGAAGCTGCCCTCATCTGAAGTTCGGAATTCAGGAATGAGCGGACTGAGAGATTGAGGGTTTTGATAATATTCACTCCCAACGTATGGCGGGTATCGCTCCACACTCCGTCGGAAACATATTTCCACCACCCCATTATCCGGTTGGTAACACGGTTGACCAGTGGAGACTTGTCGGCTTTGGCGGATTGATTCATGTCGTCAAAATTAAGAAAAACATTATAAACATCCAAACGCCTCAATACCCTAAAAAGATTTATTCGGAATCTGACTAAACCTATATATACTGCTCCGGAATCCCGACCTGGATATAATCCTGCATCAGAATTCCGGAGATATGACAGCTCGTCAAAAAATCATCTTTTATGCAGGATATACGACCTGAACGGGGCGAGGATTCCACGGAGATGCCCCTTTTTCACCTGGAATTCTTTGCCATAAACTTCATCGAAATACTTCCCGTCGGGCAAGCCGGTAGGAAGGTCTATAAAATTCGCCACAGAAGATATGTTGACCATAGCCGCACCCTTCTGCCCACGGTTGACTAACAGAACCTGACCGTTACCGGTTGTTTGCAGATTCTCTTTCTCTCCGGCCATTGCTGCGCGGAATTTATTGACCGCTACCACCTCAGGATGGAAGAATTCATCATTACCCCTGGCACCCAACACATTGTCGCCCCAATAATTAGAGCGTGTCGAACCCATAGGCCTGCTGAAAAACAATGGCACACCATTCTGACGGGCGGTGAGGAATACCCAGCCGGTGCGTATCTGGTCATCTGTCAGATGGGCGCTTTCATGGGCATTGCAATACGTGTCGTGGCTTTCCACCCATGTCGTCAGATATTCCGGCGCTGAGGTATGCCCCCAGTCGGCGAGATTTATCCCATTGGCGCTCTGCTGCTCAAGTGCCTTGCGCAGATGATGACCATAACCTGAAGCCGTCTGTCCGAAATAACCTGCATATTCGGCCTCAGGCACATTGCGATCCTGAAGCACCTCGCCATAAACAAACAAACTGTCGTATGGAACGGCAAGCCGCACTCCTTTCACAGCTTTCCGGCCTGTTGCCACATCCCAGAAATCGTTGACCTTGACACCGGAAGCGGCATCCACCGGGTCGGAATGAACTCCTATGTGTTTGGCAGTGTCATAACGGAATCCTCGCACCCCCATGGCAAGTAACTCATTGACAAACTGCATATAATATTTTTGGAAGTCGGGATTCTCGGTATTCACATCGGGAAGAGCTCCTGAAGCCCACAATGTGCATTGTGTGCGGTCATTGTAATCAGCAACAGGCTGCAGACCGTTGGAATGATATAATTTTTCGCGGCCACCTACAGCCTTTACCATATCATCGCTGACGGCATCTACATCGAATGCCGTGTGGTTAGGAAGCACATCTACGATTACACGCACGTTATACCGCGCAGCCGAATCCATCATCTGTTTCATCTGCTCCCGGGTGCCCAATATCTGGTTCCCTATTTTCCAGTCTGTCGGCTGATAGTAATAATACCAGTTCCCCTCCTTTTCATCAAACAGTTTCTTTGATCCCCCTTCGGGATTAAAGCAGTGTTGCACAGGTGAAGTCTGCACCATGGTGAATCCGGCCTCATGGATAGCTTTCATATTAGAGGCTATTGCCGGAAAATTCCAGCTCCAAACATGCAGAATTGTTTCCGTATTCGTTGTGTCAGGGTTATGTACCGTACGGTCTTTGGCTTCCATGGCCATCGTCATCGCCCCTGCTGAAAGGGCTACAAGCATCAGTTTTTTCATGTCGTCAATCAATCCGGACTACATCTCCGACAATGCCGGGCTGTCAGGCCGGTAATTTATAGTTAAGATGAATTAGTAAGTTTGGTGTGCAAAAATACAAAAAACTTCCATTAATTTCAACCCCACTGACTATGGCATCTATCAACATGAAATTCTCCTCTCATACATCTCCATGCACCCAAACCATAATCAGCGACCATATTCCTGGGCGCACCCTGTTCAGCTTCGCCGACTGGCTGATAATATCGCTGAAGCACCATAACCGACAACGCACTGCTGAAACTTATGAAGCCGCCCTGAGCAGTTTCAAAAAATTCAACAACGGCCACGACATAATGCTAAACTCAATAACCCCATCGGTTATCGAACAGTATGAGATTCATCTAAGAGAAAGAGGTGTCCGGCCAAACACTTCGTCGTTCTACATGCGTATACTCCGCGCCATCTACAACCGTGCCGTATCCAATGGCGTAACCCGGCAGCGCAATCCGTTTCGCAATGTCTACACAGGAGTCGGCCAGACTGTTAAACGGGCGTTGCCACTTGCCGACATCAAACGCATTAAGAATCTGGACCTGACCGATGAGCCAAAAGCCGGATACGCCCGCGACATGTTCCTGCTCAGTTTCCTCCTTCGCGGAATGAGTTTCATAGATATGGCCTTTCTGCGCAAAACCGATCTGTTCAACGGCCAAATAATATACCGTCGTCGGAAAACAGGCAGATTGTTAAGTATTGCCTGGACTCGAGAAATGCAGCTAATCATCGACAGATATCCCCAGAATTCAACCTGCTACCTGCTGCCAATTATCACCGGCCACGTGGCAGATGAACGCACCGCCTATCTCAATGCAACCTACAATATAAATCACAACTTGAAAAAAGTGGCACAGATGGCCGGAGTGGCCATGCCGCTGACGATGTATTGTGCACGCCACAGCTGGGCCTCAGCCGCAAAAGCCAAAGGAATTCCTCTACATATAATAAGCGAAGGGATGGGACATGCATCTGAAACCACAACACAAATCTACCTTGCGTCTCTTGATACATCAATAATCGATAATGCTAACAATCTGATAATATCCTCAATATAATTCATCACAATCTCTTCGTTAGAGATAGTAAGGCGCACGAAATTGCTATGCAAAAGTAGCCAAAATATCCGATATAGGGGCATATGACACTAGAAAAACTCCAAAGATTTTTTTCAATGAAGAACTCGGCAGTATGCGCGATGATTATGCCTACTGGCTTAAAATGTTCAAAGATATATTTGTAGGATATGGGCACATTGAGATTCTTGTCGATTACCGCATGAGAAAATCATCGGTTACCAACAATAAGATGAAAGTTATAAAACCGCAATGGAATGTTCCATACCGGGTTGAAAAGCTCGGTTTGATAAAGAGCGCCTACTACTTAGGATGCTGGGCGTGGATCTCATATTTTAAGTATCGGAAATAACCGCAAGATATATGCTAAAACACAGCGGCGGCTTCCATTAATTAATAGAAGCCGCCGCTGTGTTGATAATAAGTAAGTCGTCAAAATTATTTTATATTATCGGAGAGAGATTTTTCGAGGGATTTTAGCCTGAGAATGAAGGAGTGTAGTTGTCTACACGACTGAATATGAAGGCTAAAAGCACCGAAAAAGCTCCGCCGATGATATAAAGTCTCAAGATTCATAATATGCGTAATAATTTTGATGACTTACTTATACCTGAAAACTTATTGTTTGTCGGGATCGGGGGCGATGAGCTTGTAGCCTTTGCCGTGGATGTTGATGATTTCAATGGAGGGGTCTTCCTTGAGATGTTTGCGCAGCTTGGTGATGTAGACGTCCATCGAGCGGGCGTTGAAGTAGTTGTCGTCAATCCAGATTGTCTTGAGAGCGTAGTTGCGCTCAAGGATTTCGTTGACGTGGGCACACAGCAGACTCAGAAGCTCCGACTCTTTGGTGGTGAGCTTGGTAACTTTGTCGTCAATCATCAGCACCTGCTTCTGGGTGTCGAAGGTGAAGCGGCCGATTTTATACATTGTCACTTCCTTCCCTTTCTTACCTTTAACGCGGCGCAGGATGGCTTCGATGCGGAACACCAGCTCTTCCATCGAGAACGGTTTTGTTATATAGTCGTCGGCTCCGATCTTGAAACCTTCTAGAATGTCTTCCTTGATAGTCTTTGCAGTCAGGAATATGATGGGCACCTCTGAGTTTACGGCTCTGATTTCCTGAGCGAGCGTAAACCCGTCTTTTTTAGGCATCATCACGTCGAGCACGCATATGTCATATTTACCTTTCAGGAACGCTTTATATCCGGCTTCCCCGTCGGCATACAGGTCGGCGTTGAAGCCTTTGGCCTGAAGATATTCGCGAAGGAGCATCCCTAAATTTTCATCATCCTCGCATAGGAGGATACGCATACGGTCGTCCATAGTTTTTGGTTTTGATTTTATACTTATATAATTAATATTTTTTCTAAATTGTTCACGAAGAGCTTAATTTATTCCTACCCGGCATCAGCAATATATCGTCACAGCCTATTCTTTCACTTCATCCGGCGCCGTTTCGAGCAGCGGCAGAATGATTATGAATCGTGAGCCTTTTCCGGGTTCACTCTCAGCTTTTATCTCTCCTCCCATGAGGGTTATCATCTTGTTGACATAAGCCAATCCGAGCCCGAATCCTTTCACATCGTGGCGGTTGCCGGTTGACACACGATAGAATTTCTCAAAGATTTTCTTAAGATCATCCTTCTTGATTCCTATACCGTTGTCGCTTATGGTTATCTCAAGACGGTCTTGGGCTATGTCGCGGGTGGTCACCGCCAACTGCAACGGCTCATCTTCTTTGCGGTATTTGACCGCGTTGTCGAGAAGGTTGAATATCACATTGGTGAAGTGCATCTCATCAACGTTGACAATGGCGTCATCCGCATCGAAACGCGCCTCTATTTTGCCCCCGTATTTCTCTACCTTAAGTCTGAATGTATGGACCACATTTGAAATCAACAGATTGGCATCTACATCCTGCATCCGCAAAGTGCCCTTCTTCTTGTCGAACATCGACATCTGAAGCACTTTCTCCACCTGGAATCTCAGCCTCTTCGTTTCATCGTTTATCACCCCTGATATATGCTGCAACATGGTCGGCGATTTTCTAACCGAATCATCGTTAAGCATTTGGGCAGCCAATGAGATTGTAGATACCGGGGTCTTGAACTCATGGGTCATATTGTTGATGAAGTCGTTTTTCATCTCCGTGAGCCTCTTCTGACGGAAAGCCAGGATGATAGTGTAGAGAAATACAATCAGAAGTATAAACGTGAAGATAAACGACGGGATGAGGAATTTGACCGAATTCAGGATATATTTCGTTTTCGACGGAAAATAAACCTTCAGATAGTTTTTCTTCAACGGAGGGTCATTCCGGAACAACGACTGCACGAATATGCTGTTTTCCAACGTAGCAGGATTTACGTTGGAGAATCCCGGCGACTGATAAAACACATTCCCGTTGCGGTTTACCACAGCGAACTCGAATGGCAGTTCCAGCCCGTTGTTTTCCAGCTCCCGCTTCAGATAACGCCTTACAGCCACAGAATCGGCTCTCTCTTCAATGGGGCGGTCACCGGCCTTGTTCATTATATTGATAATCACATCGTCGATTACCCCTTTTTGATAGAGATACTGCCCTTTCAGCTCCTCACGCATCGAGTTATAACTCGATGCCACATTGCTCTCGCTCTGAATCTTATATATTTTTTCCGCATCGGCTTTCAGGGTAACATCACCTGCCACCCCGCTACGAGTCGTGAACGTATATTTGATCCCACCCAGATGCGGAGTGCCGCCATATTGGGCATAGATAGAAGAAGCCTCCACCTGAGCCACATCTTCTTCAAGGAAATATTTCGTTTCATCCTGCTCCAACAGCGATGATACGGCATAAAGTGAGCGGCGAACCCCTTCGGAAAACTGGTCGTCGCGCATACGAATCATGCTTTCCATATACATTATCTGTATATACAGCAGCACAATAGCCGTCAAAGCCATCAGCACAGTCAGAAGCCATATCAATGATTTTTTCATCCGGTCTATCTCTCCTCTTCATAATGGCCGGATAGAGACTTTCGCAATCCATCCGCGTCCATTTTAAGAAACTTATATAATATTAACAAATAACACGTCGCTATGTTTTGTCGGAATGCAACGGAGAATCAATAAAAGTAGACACCTACGCCACACATTTAACACTTCTGTGCAAATTTAACATAACAATCCCTATCGACAAAATTTTTTGAATTAAAAAATAAAAACTTCAGAGAAGCAGGCCATCCGGAATCGGAATATTCCGTAACTACGCTTCTCTGAAGTGGTTTACTCCCAGAAAGACTGTTGTCCCCACTAACAGTCAACACTATTCATCTGCATAAAATGATTTATCGCAGCTACACATCAGCCCTGATGCTGCGGACGCAGAAGATCGTTGACCGTCTTCACCGGATTGAACGTCTCAATAGGCACCTCAACAAAAGCCGTATTCCAATCGCTCATGGCGCCGTTCCATAGGCCCGGTAGTTCCAACGCCTTAAGATTGCGTCCATGGAAAGACTTCGACGATATGAATCCGGTCTGCTCATCAACATGAGCAGTCAGGTCATAACACTTCCCGGCTGAATTACGTATGTAGCATACAAGATCGACCGGGTTGAAGTGGGTTGCTTTAGCCATCATCCGGCGGTTTTCCTCTTTCGACAAATCAATCTGTGTGCTTTCAAGAATCTGAAGCGACCGTGAACCGTCGGAGTTATAGGTGATATAAGGGCCACCACCCGGTTCCCCTTCGTTCTTGACCATGCCACATACGCGCAAAGGGCGGTCGAGCTTCACACGGAGATATGTTGCAAGATCCTCACCTTTCAAAGCCGTCAGTTCCGGAGCATCAAACGAGAACGCATCCCGTAAGAACCCGCAAACCTCCTCCAGCTGGCCGTCGGTATATGAACGCGAATCAATCATGTTTATGTAATTAGTGATGCGGTCATGCAGCTCTATGAGATAACCGGCAATCACCTTCTTATATTTCAATGTCGCGCCACGCAATCTGTCTGGCACCACATTGTCGATATTCTTGACAAACACGACCTGTGAGTCTATATCATTAAGGTTCTGTATCAAAGCACCGTGGCCTCCGGGACGGAACACAAGCTCGCCATTATCGCGGAAAAGAGTGTTATCCTCATTAACGGCAACAGTATCAGTCGAAGCCTTCTGTTCCGACATGCCTACATTAATTCTAACCCCCATTTTCTTCTCTATGCCGGGTGTAACCTCCGCCAATTTGCGGGCAAATGCCTCGCGGTGAGAACCAGAAACTGTCAAATGCATATTGACAGTCCCATCCGCCTGGCGTGCAGACTGGGCACCTTCCATCAATTGCTCCTCAACAGGCGTGCGGACCCCGTCCTCTGCATGGTGGAACGTAAGCAACCCTTTGGGCAGATTTCCATAGTTGAGACCATCAGGAAGGATTATGGCCGATATAACAGCCTTTTCATTACCCTCGGCGAGCAATGCATCTACATCCTTATTGTGAAGTCGCAAAACCGCATCATTCAATTCATTGAAAAAAGCGGTCTTATGGATATCCTTCAGCAGTTTGTCAACATCAGAATCTTTAGCAGGATGTTCGTCCGCGCCATCTACAAACGCAAACAGAGATTTAAACATCCTGGATGCAGCACCTGAAGCGGGCACGAATTTCGTCACAGTCCCTCCATCAGCGAGGAATTTATCCCAACGGGTCTCGGCTTTCACCTCATCATCTGCCGACAACACGGTTATTCCTTGGCCGCAGCGTGCCGAATCATATATTTTAAGGTATGGAAAACCGGTGGCAAAACGTTCAACCTGGGCATTCAGCTGCTCAGGTGTCACGCCTCGGGTTGCAAGATTCTGCAAATCAGTTTCATTAAGTTCGTTAAGCATGATTATGTCAGGTTATAGTTAGATTCTTATAATTTAAACAGACGATTGTGGCGTGTCAATATCATTGCATACGTTTAAGGAGATTATACGACGGCATAATGCCAAGCTCCCCGGCCTTCGACAGGTTCTGCGAACCTTTTTCCCTGTCTCCAAGCTGGAAATAGACATATCCCCGGTTATAATACGCTTCGCCCAGATCGGGCTTCAGCTCTATAGCCTTATTGAATGCCAGAAGAGCCGAAGTGAAATCGCCTATCTCAGCCATCACATTTCCTTTATTATAATATGCAAACGACAGGCGCGGGGATAGTTCAAGGGCTTTATCAAAATCAGATACCACGGCTCTTATCTCGGCTTGCACAGGTGCCTCAGACGGTATGCCGCTACCCTTCATTGCCATATGTCTGGCTACCCCCCGGGCAAAATATCCCAAAGCGAAATCCGGGGTCAACAGTAATGCCCTGTTCAGGTCTTCAATAGCAGACTGGTAATTACGCAACATCATGAAATCCATTGCCCTGCCGAAATAGTCGATTGCACGTGGTGTGTGTGTCGACAGATAAGAATTATAATATTCTATCGATTTGAAGTGACGGCTAATAACCGATTCATCGGTCAACGTCAGATCTGCATTCGACAACTGCACGATGAAACGCAGCATACGGGTTGAATTCACCTCGTCAATCTCTTTCAGATAATATGCCGACTGTTTCAGCTCTGTAGGCGAGGTGTAGTAACTGAGTGCAAACATTGGTTCAAGCTCAATGCGGCGTGTCCGGTCTTGCACCTTACCCCTTATATTCTTATTGTTATAATCTTCTTCCACATCAACCGGATTGTCAACAGTGCGCAAAGCCGTGAACCTACGCGCGACAGCCTCAGCCGACAGCTCTTGAGGTTGTGTACCCCCCCCTATTTCGGCGGCATTGCCATTCATTACATTGCCGGCGGCATCACCCTGCGCAGCAGGTTGCAACTGCTTCGACATTGCCAGCGCTCTGTTATAGTCACGCTCAGCCAAAGCCATCTTGCCGGCCATACGGTTGAGATTACTCCGCATATAAAGTGCCTCCGGCAGCTGAGGGAAAGCCTCAATAAGGCGGTTGACATCTGCCATCGCATTCGGCACATCACGTTTCTCCGAATATAGATACGCACGGTTATAAAGCGACCTGTAATCGTCCGAATCAAGTTCAAGCACCCTGGTGAAATCTTTTATCGCATTGTCATTGTCGCGTACTTCCATCCGCAGCAATCCCCGGTTATATATAGCGGCAACATTGAGCGGATCAAGCTGGATAGCATAGTCATAATCAGCCATGGCGCCGAAATAGTCATCAAGATTATAACGGAGAAATGCTCGGTTTATATAAAGTCCGGCTTCGCGGGGTTGCAGCTTGATTGCCTCGTTGAGGTCTGTCAAGGCACTCTCATAATCCTTGCCGCTGTTTATGGCGATATCCGCACGAATAAGGTAACCTCCGGGGTGGTTTTTGTTTATCGCCAAAGCACGGTCAACATCAGCTTTCGCCTGAATCGTGTCGCCTTTTTCAAGCAACAGACGCGCCCGGCCAATAAAACCGTTATCATAATTGGGATAATTGGCCAACAAGGTGTTGAAGGTAGTCATCGCCTCATCTGTCTTATGTAGCTGTTGTTGGGCTATAGCCTTGTTGAACATCAATCCTCGGCTTTTAGGCACAAGTTCAAGGGCTTTGTCATAGTCTTCGACAGCACCCGCCAGCTCCCCGCGGTTCTGGCGCGCCACGCCCCTGACCTCATATGCATCTGCTATGAACGGATTGCGTTCTATGGCGTCGGAAGCATCCTGCTCCGCGCCAAGATAATCCTCAAGATTGAGTTTTGCTATCGCACGGAAGAAATACGGCTGGGCAAGATATGGTTTCGCCTGTATAGCCTGGTTGAAATATTGGATGGAGAGCATGTAATCCTCGAAATAGAGCGCATTCTGCCCCACCCTCATAACTTGCTCGGCATTAATCTGGGCATTTGAGGTCATTGCCGACAATGACGCAACAATCGCCAGTAAAATATGCAGATATTTGAAACTGTGAATCTTCATGAATGGAATTAACATACAAATGTAGCATATTATCGACAGAGCCACAAAAAAGAGCCTGTTTATTTTACTTAAACAGACTCAAAGATTCTTTCATTTGGATTCAGTCAACCTATGTGGACACGGCCTTGTGAGGAAGTGTCAGATGCAAAAGCATAAAACCCGCCACACCAGCAATAAGCGAACCTACTACTATCCCCAACTTTGCATGGGTCAGCAATGCAACCTGTTGGGGAAGGCCGAATGAAAGGTTTGCTATAAACAATGACACGGTAAACCCAATGCCGCCAAGCACCGAAACCGCACCCATCATTTTCCAGTCAGCCTTTTCAGGCATAGGGGCAAGACGGAATTTGACAGTGAGCCACGAAAACAGGAAAATACCGGTGAATTTACCAGCAACCAATCCGCATATGACTGCCAGAGACACACCCTCAACAATGGTAGCCGGGTTCATATCGAGCAGGAAAATTCCGGCATTGGCAAAAGCGAAAAGAGGCACAATCACATTGTTGACAAACGGATGAAGTGAATCCTCCAGCTCCTGAAGCGGAGAAATAACCTTATCTGACGCTGATTCTATCTGTTTGAGCCAGTCCATCTGCTGATTCGACAAAATGGAACGGCGAGTCAAAGCCTCGTCATCCTCCCTGCGGAAATTCGCTATCGCCTCTCTAATAATAACAATATAATTACGCGGATTGAACACCGGCTTTGCCGGTATGCAGAATGCGACAAGCACACCGGCAATTGTTGGATGCACACCCGAATTCAGAAACAGAAACCATATGACCCCACCCACCCCAAGATAGAAAATCTTGCTTTGGATACGCATTGCCTGCCCCAAGACCAGAATGCCAAGCAGCATCAGGGCATATAACAGGAGTATATATTCAATCTGCCCGGAATAACATGTGGCGATAACTATCATCCCTCCGATATCATCAACAACAGCCAATGTTGTCAGGAATATTTTCAATGAGATCGGCACTCTATTGCCAAGCATGGCAAGAATGCCAAGAGAAAACGCAATGTCGGTAGCCATCGGTATGGCAGCCCCTCCCTCATAGGGAGTATCTTTCGCAAACAGAATAAAAAACAATACCGGCACCGCCATACCCCCTATCGCTCCCACAATCGGCAGCAATGCCTGACGGAACGATGACAATTCCCCCACAAGCACTTCCCTTTTGATTTCCAAGCCTATCGAGAAAAAGAAAACCGCCATCAAAGCATCATTTATAAACGACAACATTGTCATTGGATGCCCGTTATGGGAAAATATATTGAAGTCACCGACCTGAAGCCGCACCTCCTGATTCCAAAAATCGAAATAATAGCTGTTTATCGCAGGGATGTTCGCCACAACAAGTGCCAACAAAGTGGCGCAGATTAAGATATTACCTCCTGAGGCATGACGGCGGATAGCCTGCCTGGCGGCATAAAACACATATCCGGCAAAAGACGGTTGAGGCTCATCTCGTCTGATACATAGATTCCTGCATGAACCTATACGCTTCCCCATCCCCTCTGCTTTTGACTTTATTCTGGCTTTCACTTGCTGATCTGATATGGTTAATAATCTTAAAACCGATTGGTCTGACCCAATGTTTATCCATGTCATACATTTTGGGTAAACTAATAAATAAAAAAGGAACGCTCCTTCAGCACGTTCCTTTTTATTCTTATCTGTAACCTTTCACTTCAATCGAGTTTAAGCACTGCAAGGAATGCCTTCTGAGGCACCTGAACTGAGCCAATCTGCTTCATACGTTTCTTACCGGCTTTCTGTTTTTCCAACAGTTTGCGTTTTCGCGACACATCACCTCCGTAACACTTCGCCGTAACATCCTTGCGCACCGCCTTGATTGTTTCCCTGGCGATGATTTTAGCCCCTATGGCCGCCTGTATGGCAATATCGAACTGATGCCGCGGAATCAACTCCTTGAGCTTTTCACACATCTTTCGTCCGAAAGCCACAGCATTGTCGGCATGTGTCAAGGTCGATAACGCATCAACGCTTTCCCCGTTCAAAAGCATGTCGAGTTTCACAAGTTTTGAATCGCGGAAATCATGGAGATGATAATCAAACGAGGCATATCCCTTTGAAATCGACTTCAGCTTATCATAGAAGTCAATCACGATTTCTCCCAAGGGGATGTCGAAAGTCAGTTCAACACGGTTGCCAGATATGAATTCCTGTTTAATCAATTCACCGCGTTTACCGAGACATAGGGTCATAATCGGCCCGATAAAATCGGTTGTGGTTATTATCGACGACCTGATATACGGCTCCTCGATATGGTCAATCAATGTGATATCAGGCAAGCCTGACGGATTATGCACCTCGCTGACATTCCCCTTCTTGTCATAGACTTTATACGACACGTTGGGCACCGTGGTGATAACATCCATGTTAAATTCACGGCTCAGACGCTCCTGGATGATTTCCATATGCAACAACCCCAGGAAACCGCAACGGAATCCGAAACCGAGAGCCATTGAAGACTCCGGCTGGAAGGTCAACGACGCATCATTTAGCTGCAATTTTTCAAGCGAAGAGCGCAGATTCTCAAAATCCTCAGCTTCAATAGGATAAACCCCGGCAAACACCATCGGCTTTACCTCTTCGAAACCGGATATGGCAGCAGCCGGACGTTGCACATGGGTAATAGTATCACCTACCTTAACCTCTTTCGAGGTCTTGATTCCGGAAATGATATAACCTACATTTCCTGCCGACAACTCCTGACGAGGCACAAGGTCGAGTTTCAACACACCGATTTCATCGGCATGATACTCTTTGCCTGTCGACACGAATTTAACAAAGTCGTCTTTTCTGATTGTGCCATTCACAATCTTGAAATATGCAATGATACCTCTGAACGGATTAAAAACAGAGTCAAAAATCAAAGCCTGTAACGGCGCATCAGGATCACCGGTGGGAGCGGGAACCCGTTTCACTATTGCCTCGAGTATTTCAGGCACACCTTCGCCGGTTTTTCCGCTGGCACGGATTATCTCCTCCCTTTTGCATCCGAGAAGATCCACAATCTGGTCTTCAACCTCATCGGGTTTTGCACTCTCCAAGTCCACCTTGTTAATCACAGGGATAATCTCAAGGTCGGAATCGATGGCCATGTATAGATTCGATATTGTCTGGGCCTGAATCCCCTGGGTGGCATCGACAATAAGCAACGCACCTTCACACGCAGCAATAGAACGGGAAACCTCATATGAAAAGTCCACATGCCCCGGAGTGTCAATCAGATTCAGCACATAGTCTGTTCCGTCTAATGCATAGTTCATCTGTATGGCATGGCTTTTGATTGTTATGCCACGCTCACGCTCCAGATCCATGTCATCGAGCACCTGCGACTGAAGATCTTTACCTGCCACCGTATTGGTATATTCGAGCAACCTGTCGGCAAGTGTGCTTTTGCCGTGGTCGATATGCGCAATTATGCAGAAGTTCCTGATATTTTTCATCAATGTCGGATTTACCGATTATAATACATGCAAAGTTACGAAATTTTTGCCGAAAAGCAATCGGCTAGCAGATCAGCGACAACGAAGGTGCTTCCACCGACGAATATGCTTCCTCCAGTTCTCACAGCCCTTTCACGGGCTAAACCATAAGCCTCAGACACTGTTCCCGCCACCACTCCATGCAAGCCGAAACGCCCCGCCTCAAGAGCAAGCTCCTCAGCGGGGAGAGCCCTAGGAACCGATGCTTTAGTGAAAACATATTCGGCATCACACGGCATAAGCGGAAGGATATGGGATATGTCTTTGTCATTTACAAACCCTATGACCATCAGCAACGGAGAGGGAAGCGATCCGAGTTGATGAGACAACACCTCCCATCCGCCTGTATTATGGCCCGTATCACACACAGTCAGAGGGTAATCAGACAATTTCATCCATCTACCCATCAAACCGGTCATGGAGCAGACATTCGCAAAACCCTTTTTAACTGCATCATCAGGTATTCGCATTCCCAGCTTACGCAATTCTACAATTGCTGCTACAATAGTGCACGCGTTCTCTTTTTGATATTCACCTCCGAGTTGGAAGCCGAGACATCCGAAAGGTGCGCCACCAATAGCAAATCCAAATCCGGAATCCTCAGGAGTGAACGTCAATGACTCATATTTATCCTGCGCAAAAACTATTGCTGAGCCGTGAGAAGACGATTCATCCGCAAAAATACTTTTAATCTCAGGCCTGGTCTCTCCACATACCACTCCTACTCCGTCTTTTATGATTCCGGCCTTTTCTTTGGCTATACTTTCCAACGTATTGCCAAGCTGAGCCATATGGTCAAACGAGATATTAGTGATAACCGACAGCACCGGAGTGATTATATTGGTTGAATCAAGCCGTCCGCCAAGCCCCACCTCTATTATTGCCACATCCACCTTTTCCTTGGCAAACCACTCCAACGCCATGACTGTGGTAAGCTCGAAAAATGACGGCTCGGCATCACCCTGCACTGATGCCGCAACAGCCTTATAACGTTCTAAAAAGTCGACTACCGCTTCCTGTGGGATTTTCCCGCCGTTGACACGCATCCGCTCACGGAAGTCCACCAGATGCGGCGATGTGTAAAGCCCCACTTTGTAACCAGCCGACTGCAGCACAGCGGCAAGAGTGTGCGAAGTCGACCCCTTGCCATTTGTCCCGGCAACATGAATTATCTGATATTCCGTGTGACGGTTGCCAAATATGGCCGACAAATTCCTGACCGTACCCAGGCCAGGCTTATATGCCGCCGCCCCTATTCGTTGGAACTGCGGAGTCTGATTATACAGAAATTCAACAGCTTCTTTATAATTCATACTCAATCAATAATATATAATCAATCCCGCTATACCTGACAATATTATCAGAATTATCGGATGTATTTTAGTCATAAGGGTAGCAGCAAGCACTGCCACAGAAATCACCGCAGATATAACAACCTCGCTTGTAGATGTTCCATAGTTCTCCGAATTCATAAGCAGCAACGCTGCAGATGCTATAAGCCCGATTACTACCGGACGTAACCCCTTGAATATGCCACGTATGGCAACACTCTCCTTATGTCTTGAGATGAAATGGCTCGTGTATGCCACCAAGATGAACGATGGCAGCACTACAACAAATGTGCATAACAATGAGCCCAGCACCCCCCATAGCACATGGTCAAAACCATGTGCCATTGGAGCGGCATAACCGATATAAGTGGCCGAGTTGATGCCTATAGGACCGGGGGTCATCTGCGAAATGGCAACAATGTCGGTAAACATTTTTTCGGTTATCCATCCCGGCCCCACGATTTCACGTTCGATAAGCGACAACATGGCATATCCGCCCCCGAACCCGAACAAGCCTATTTTCAGGTAACTCCATATCAACCGCAGATAGATCATAGCCCTTCCTCCTTCTCTTCACGTTCAATGCGAGCCATCGACAACCTGCGTTCCTGACGGCGCAGCCACAGATAACCGGCAATGCCACCTATGATAATAAACAATATGGGATTTGAAATCCATGGCAATTTCGACCATATCAGCAGAGCCACCACAACCGGAATCCAAAGCGTCTTCCAACCGAGCTTCATCGATTTTGCCGATGTTATCACAGGTGCCACTATGAGAGCCACCACGGCCGGACGTATGCCACGGAATATCGACGACACAACATGATTGCTTTGTATCAGCTCGGGAGTGAGAAACACAGCAATCGTAAGTATGATGGCAAAACATGGCGCAATCGTACCCAAAGCCGCTGCAACACTACCCTTCATACCCCTCAAATGGTCTCCTACAGCCACTGCTATGTTGATTGCCAAAACACCGGGAAGCGCCTGCGAAACAGCCAACAGATCGAGGAACTCCTCCCGTTTAATCCATCGTTTGTTATCGACCACTTCACGCTCTATCAGCGAAATCATGGCCCATCCGCCTCCAAATGTGAAGGCGCCTATCCTCAAAAAGGAGCTGAAGAGCTGGAAATATATACTTTGTGATTTTATATATGTCATCTCTCAAATGAAATTGTGAAAACCGAGCGCAAAGTTACAATTTATTTCCGACAAACATTCAACCCGGCATCGAGCCTATTTCAGGCCCAACACCGGGTTGTGCAATTTTTTCCTGACCGATGAATCATTCCACCGTAACCGATTTGGCAAGATTCCGAGGCATATCAACGTTACAACCTTTCTTTATAGCGATATGGTAGGCAAGCAGCTGCAGCGGGATTGACACTATCACCGGCGACAACGGTTCGGCCACCTCCGGTATCTCCAGAATATGATCGGCAATATCTGCAATCGTAGTATCACCCTTTGTAACCACTGCAATAACAGAGCCGCCACGGGCTTTCACCTGCTGTATGTTAGATATAATCTTTTCATGCAATTCATCATTAGGGGCAATTACAACCGTCGGAAGCTCATGGTCAATCAGTGCGATAGGCCCGTGTTTCATCTCGGCTGCCGGATAACCTTCAGCATGGATATAGCTGATTTCCTTTAACTTCAAAGCCCCTTCAAGCGCACTTGGATAATTGAATCCCCTGCCAAGATATAGGAAATTATGGACATAGGTATATATACCCGAAAGCTGCTCAATCGACTCGTTCAGTTTCAGTGCCTGTTTAATCAAATCAGGCAGACGGCGCAGACTTGATGTGATTTCTTCTGCCACTCCGGGCTTAACAGAGCCTTTAAGTTGGCCTATGGCCAGCGCTAACATCGAAAGCACGGTCACCTGCCCGGTAAACGCTTTAGTGGAAGCGACACCGATTTCCGGCCCGACATGGATATATGTGCCCGAATCGGTTGCACGGGCTATCGACGACCCGACAACATTACATATTCCATAGACAAATGCGCCGCATTTGCGCGCCATCTGAATGGCAGCAAGCGTATCGGCAGTCTCTCCCGACTGGGAAATAGCGATAACGATATCACGGTCAGTCAGCACCGGGTTGCTGTAGCGGAACTCGCTTGCATATTCAACCTCAACCGGTATTCGGGCAATTTCCTGAATCAGGCGTTTGCCAATCAATCCGGCGTGCCACGAAGTGCCACATGCCACTATAATGATTCGGTGGGCATTAAGAAAGCGGTCTTTATTCTCAATCACACCCGACAATGTTACCGTTGCCCCCTTCGACCCCACACGGCCTCGGATGCAATCATGGATTGTGCGCGGTTGCTCGAAAATCTCTTTGAGCATAAAATGAGGATAACCGCCCTTTTCAAGTTGCGACACCGACATGCGCAATGTCTTTATGTCAATCTCTGCCGGACGGTTATCTGTGGATATAATCTGCAACGGTTGCCCTTTCTTTATGATGGCAATCTCATCATCGTTGAGATATACCACTTTATTGGTGAATTCAATAATCGGAGTGGCATCAGACGCAAGAAACGTCTCGTTATCACCAATCCCTATCACAAGCGGTGAACTTTTGCGCGCCCCGATAATCATATCCGGATCATTGACATCTATAACCGCTATGGCATAAGCCCCGATAACTTCTTTAAGGGCTTCTCTCACAGCGTCGACCAACGAACAGTCATTTGTCTCCTTCACATACTCGATGAGTTGCACCAGAACCTCCGTGTCGGTTTCGCTCCGGAATGTGCATCCCTGCAGTTCAAGCGCTGTTTTCAACACGTTATAGTTCTCTATCGTGCCGTTATGGACTAATGCCAGCCGCCCGCTGCAACTGAAATGAGGATGGGCATTGACATCATTAGGTTCGCCGTGTGTTGCCCAACGCGTATGAGCGATACCAACATTGCCAGACACATCTTTTGATTCACAGAAACGCTCAAGATCATCAACCTTCCCACGGGTCTTGTAAATATTCAACTCACCATCAGGCGACAGCAATGCCACCCCGGCACTGTCATATCCCCTGTATTCCAAACGGTGCAAACCCTTTATCAACACGTCATATGCAGGCTGTTCGCCTATATATCCTACGATTCCACACATAAAATAAATGTTATATTTCGGCGCAAAGTTAGTAAAACGGCCTGGATAATCAATATTTCCAAGCCTTTTTGTAAGATAGAAACGGGAAGCGGTAGATTTTTGCCGCCAATAATAATCGCCTGGCACCCACCTTCAACCGCTTAAATAAGAAGTGGCCACCCATTGCACGGATGCACAGGATTGATTACCTTTGCAGTGTATGCAGGGCAACCAATGCATCGGATTCGCAATGGAAAAAGCAAATATAAATAACGAAATCTCTCATTGTGTTGAGGTTATGCGCCAAGGTGGGATAATTCTTTATCCCACCGACACCGTTTGGGGCATCGGGTGCGACGCCACAAACCCAACAGCCGTAAAGCGCATCTACGACCTTAAACAACGTGCCGACCACAAGGCCATGATAATACTCGTCGACAGCGAAGCTATGCTTGATAGACATGTAGACGGTGTGCCTGAAGTGGCATGGGAGCTCATCGATGCAGCTGTCAGTCCTACCACCATCGTATTTGACAAAGGTGTCGGTCTGGCGCCGGAACTCCTTGGCGCAGACGGCAGCGTTGGCGTGCGACTCACTCGCGAGCACTTCTCTGCAGCTCTTTGCCAAAGGCTGCATCATCCTGTGGTTTCGACCTCAGCCAATATCAGCGGGGAAAAACCGGCTCGGTTCTTCAGTGAGATTCCACAAGCTATCATTGCAGGTGTCGACTATGTTGCCGACTTCCGGCGCGATGACTTCCGGCCATGCAAGCCGTCGAATGTAATAAGACTAACAAACTCTGGCATTGTGGAAATTCTAAGAAAATAGCCCTACGAAGCGCCACTCCAGCAAACAGATTATCTCCAGAACTATGGTGAGCATACAACGTCAACGAATGACCTACATCATCAGCGATTTCCTGATGACGGCATTGGCGTGGTTTGTTTTCAACATAATCCGTTATTTTGATGTGGTTGAACCAAGGGTGCACATACACACCCTATCCGCATTCCTTTCGCTGCCCACCGTTTGGCTCGGGCAAGTGCTGTTTCCTGTATTGATGATGGGACTTTACTATCTATCAGGATATTATAATGTCGTTTTTTTCAAATCGCGGGTGGAGGAACTGATTTCCACATTCACAACAGCCGTCATAGGCACGATAATCATCTATTTCCTGGCCATATTCAACGATCCGATTCCAGACCGGATGAGTAATTACGCCCTCCTGATGATGCTTTTGGGGTTGCTGTTTGCTGTGGTGTATTCCGCACGTCTGACAATCACCCAGATAACGGCAAACAGAATCAGACACGGGCATCTATCATTCAATACCTTGATTATCGGGGCGTCGCATCATGCCGTCAAACTGAAAGAACGACTGACACATCCAACAAAAGGCCACACCGGCTTCTACAAGATATTAGGATATGTGCAGACCGACAGCAACCACAACGACCGGTGGCATCACGATTTGCCGGTATATCACATCGACAACATCGAATCAGCCTGCCGGCAATATGGAGTGAAATATCTGATTATCGACTCCCACCGCATGGAAATGCAAGCATTATTGCAGATAATCAACCGTTTGCTGCCTCTTGACCTGCCCATATTGGTGTCACCCACCCCATTCCACCTCATAGCCTCACGACCGAAACTCGACAATATCAAAGGAGAACCTCTTATCGACATATCCCATGCCAACATGAGCGAAAGCACCCGCAACCTGAAACGGGTAGGTGATATCGTGTTTGCTTCAGTTGCGCTAATACTCCTGTCGCCGGTTTTCGCAATCATATCACTATGCATAAAACTCGATTCTCCCGGTCCGGTTTTCTATACCCAGGAGCGCATCGGGCTGCGTAAGAGCCCTTTCAGAATTATAAAATTCCGCACCATGCGCACCGATGCCGAAATGGGGGGGCCGGCTCTTTCATCCGCCAATGATAACCGCGTGACCCGCATAGGGCGTCATCTCCGCAAATACAGACTTGACGAATTGCCACAGTTCTGGAACGTTATCAAGGGGGAGATGTCTATTATAGGGCCACGTCCGGAAAGGGAGTTCTACATCAAACAGATAATGAAACGTGCTCCTTATTATATCCTTGTTCACCAGGTCAGACCCGGAATCACTTCGCTTGGCATGGTAAAACATGGATATGCCGGCAATGTCGATGAAATGATTGAGAGGCTGCAATATGATCTGATTTATCTCGAAAACGTGTCGCTGACTGTAGATATGAAGATTCTGATCCATACGGTAAGCACAGTTCTGAAAGGACGCGGTGTCTGACACGCCATAATAACTCCTGATTATTTTAAGATTTGAAACATGCGCGAACCATATCTGCCCCCACGAATATACAAATCAGTCCACGAAATGTGGCTACGCTTTCTCGTATGGCGCGAGCGCCACATAAAAGAGAAAACATTCGTCATAATGCTGTCGCTTGTGGTCGGGCTCATAGCCGGGTTTGCGGCCATGGCGCTTAAATGGTTGATACATGTCATTTCCGGCTCGTTGACCTCCGACATACAGATTTCACAAGGAAACTACATGTATATTGTCTACCCGGTTGTAGGCGTGCTGCTGGCTTGCATTTATGTGCGCTATGTGGTGCGCGACGACATATCCCACGGTGTCACGCGGGTGCTCTATTCCATATCGCAGAACAAGAGCCGCCTGAAGCCGCACAACATGTATACCTCCATAGTGGCATCATCAATTACAATCGGGTTTGGCGGCTCCGTAGGGGCTGAGGGACCAATTGTCTACACCGGTTCCGCCATAGGCTCAAACCTGGGTCAGGCCTTCAGGCTGTCGCCACGGGTACTTATGATTCTGGTGGGATGCGGAGCGGCTGCCGGCATAGCAGGCATCTTCAAAGCACCCATCGCCGGAATGCTGTTCACCCTTGAAGTCCTGATGCTCGACCTGACGACAGTCACCGTAATGCCACTGCTTATAGCATCTATTACGGCAGCCTCGGTCGCTTACGTTTTCACAGGTTATGACCTGGAATTTTTTTTCGTTCAGAGTGAGCCATTCATAACAACACGCATCCCCTTTTTCATCGGTCTTGGTGTGACTTGCGGGTTGATTTCGCTATATTTCACAAAAGTCATGTTTATGATGGAGTCGTTTTTCAAAAAACGGCTTATTGTGCCTTGGAAAAAGACACTTTTCGGATGCATGATCCTTGCCACACTGGTATTCCTTTTCCCTCCGCTATATGGTGAAGGCTACGGAGCTATAAACTCATTGCTCAACGGCGACCCGTCGTCGATTGTCGACGGATCAATATTCTACAGCGACCGCAACAGTGTTACCTTCATAATCATCTACATCGGGATGATTATCCTGTTCAAGGCGTTTGCCACATCGGCCACCAATGGTGGAGGAGGTGTGGGAGGAACATTCGCCCCGTCGCTCTATGTGGGATGTATGACAGGTTTTTTCTTTGCATACCTGATAAACCATCTCGGCTTCGGCATGGATCTGTCGGTGAAAAACTTCGCTTTGATGGGAATGGCGGGTGTGATGTCGGGTGTTATGCACGCCCCGCTTATGGGTATCTTCCTGACTGCTGAGATGACAGGTGGCTATGAATTGTTCCTGCCGCTGCTCATCGTATCGGCAATCTCCTATGGCACAATCAAGATATTCGAGCCATATTCCATCTACACCATGCGTCTGGCACGTCGCGGTGAGCTGTTGACCCATCATAAAGACAAGGCCGTGCTGACCTTGCTCAAAATGAACGCGGTTATTGAAACCGACCTACTGACTGTGACACCTGACATGAACCTCAAACAGATGGTCGACACCATTTCCCGTTCCAACCGCAACCTGTTTCCGGTTGTCGACGAGCAGAAACGGCTTCTTGGCGTGGTGCAGCTCGACGACATACGCAACATCATGTTCCGCCCGGATTTATATAAACGTATGCATGTCAGCCGGTTCATGTCGTCGCCCCCTGCCAAGTTGCAGATCGGGGCTTCCATGGATAAGGTCATGAAGACCTTCGACGACACTGGGGCATGGAATCTGCCGGTAGTCGACGGAGAGAAATATGTAGGCTTCGTCTCCAAATCGAAAATCTTCAACTCATACCGCCGCGTGCTCCGCCACTATTCAGAAGACTGACGCACACAAACCGGCCAATCCTTCATGCAAAGCACCCACAACACCCTGAAATGATTGAATATATATGCGGCAAAATAGCCGAACTTACACCAACTTTTGTCATCATCGATAACCACGGCATCGGATACGAACTCAACATATCGCTAAACACATTCAGCGAACTTGAGCAGAAATCTGAGGTCAAGATATTGATTCACGAAGTGATACGTGAAGATGCCCATATGCTGTTCGGTTTCGCAACGGCAAACGAGCGCGCTCTTTTCCGCGAACTCATAGGGGTGAGCGGCGTCGGGGCCAACACGGCCCGCATGATTCTTTCGTCAATACCTCCTGCCGAACTCGAACAGACCATATCATCCGGCGACGACAAACGGCTTAAGAGCGTTAAAGGGGTCGGAGCCAAAACCGCACAACGCATAATTGTTGACCTCAAAGATAAAATAAAACCATCCGGGGATACGTTATTATTGCAGCCGACAGCAATGTCAGACGCTTATGAAGAGGCACTTGCAGCCCTTCTTATGCTCGGATTCCCCAAACCTCAGAGCCAAAAGGCTTTGACGAAACTCTTCAAAGAGGAGCCGGCCTTGAAGGTGGAGCAAGCCATAAAGAAAGCGCTGACTATGCTTTAGAGGCGTCTTTTTGTAGATGAGAATATTGAGGCAACGCCATAAATCAGTCATATCACGCATAATTACGCTATCAGGGGCATTATTGGTTCTGGTGGCGTCGTCGATTTATGCATATGCCCAAATCAGTGCCGGCGGGAGCGGTCTCTCACCATCCGGCCTGACGCAACCACCGTTTTATCCCTCCGTCCCACCAACAGCGAATCCGGCAGACTCCATAATGATGCCGTTTCCGGTGCAACAGACCGTACCTGCAAACTATGAGAATCTCATGGAAGAGCAGTTCGCCGCCGACCTACAGACACCGTCGAACATCAAGACAGTGGCTGAGTTCGACCCCGCTACCGGTTTCTATGTGATTCGCACAAAACTTGGAGACACCGATATCACCACCCCTTTCCTACTCACCGAAAAACAATATGAAAACTGGCAGCTGCGCCGGTCTCTACAGGAATATTATCAAGAACGCAACCAACAGCTTGCAGAAGATAAAGAGAAACAGCCGTTCAACATCTTCGACATGAATTTTGCCTACGGGCCGCTTGAGAAAATCTTCGGACCGGGGGGGGTGTCACTTAAAACACAAGGCTCCGTGCAGATAAAGATGGGTATCAAGTCGAACAAAATCGACAACCCCTCTTTAGCGCTTAATTCCCGACGCAAGACATTCTTCGATTTCGAGCAGAAAATACAGGCCACAATCGGCGCTTCTGTAGGCGACCGGTTGAAGTTCAACATGACCTATAACACCGATGCCACATTCGATTTCGACTCGAAAAACATAAAACTCGCTTATGAAGGGAAAGAAGACGATATTGTGAAGAGCATAGAGGCTGGTAATGTGTCAATGACAACCGGCTCATCGCTAATCCGCGGTTCAACCGCCCTGTTCGGTCTGAAGACCCAGCTCCAGTTCGGGAAACTCACTGCCACGGCGCTCGTGTCGCAACAGAACTCCGAATCCAAGACCGTCAACACAAAAGGAGGGGCACAGACCACCGATTTCAGCGTCAACGCCGACCAATACGACCAAAACCGTCATTTCTTCCTGTCGCAGTATTTCTATGAGAACTACGACAAATTCGCTGCACGTCTGCCCTATGTGTCGTCTGGTATAAACATCACACGCATTGAAGTCTGGGTAACGAATAAAAGCGGCCGCTATGACCAAGCCAGAAATGTGGTGGCATTCACAGACCTGGGTGAAAGCAGCCGACGTGCCAGCAGCTACTGGACTCCAAACGCAACAGTGCCTGTGCCATCGAACAACTCCAATGACCTGCTGAGCATCATAAAAGAACAGTATCCTGATGCACGTAACATCAACCAGGTCACACAGGCGCTTGCCCCTCTGGGTGCACACGGCATTGAAGGAGGTAAAGACTATGAGAAAATAGAAAGCGCCAGGCTGCTCTCTTCTTCAGAATACACGTTAAACTCCACTTTGGGATACATCTCCATAAAAAGCCAGATAAATGCCGACGAAGTGCTCGGTGTGGCATTCCAATACACCTACAACGGACAAGTCTATCAGGTAGGTGAATTTTCAAGCGATATAACCAGCACCACACAATCGCTTTATGTGAAGATGCTCAAAAGCACCACCACCGACCCCAAGATGCCGATGTGGAGGCTTATGATGAAAAACGTTTATTCTCTCGGGGCATACCAGGTTCAGAAATCGAACTTCAGGCTGAATATCAAATACCTAAGCGACACAACAGGAACACAGATCAACTATCTGCCGGTGCCGGGCCTCAATAACCAGTCGTTGCTGCAGGTAATGAACCTCGACCGGATAGACTCAAACGAGCAATCGAACCCCGACGGCTTCTTCGACTTCATCGAAGGATACACCATAATCTCAAGCACAGGTAAAATCATTTTCCCGGTAGCCGAGCCGTTTGGCAAGCATCTTGAAGAAAAAATCGATAACCCTGCGATAGCCGAGAAATATGTCTACAAAGAGCTATACGACTCAACTTTGGTAGTAGCCCGCCAGTTCTCCGACAAAAACAAATTCGTGCTGACCGGCTCATATCAGGCCTCCGCAGGCTCTCAAATCAGGCTCAATGCCATGAATGTGCCTCGAGGCTCTGTAATTGTCATGGCCGGAGGCGTGCAGCTTGTCGAGAACTCCGATTACACCGTCGACTACTCGATGGGCATAGTGACCATAACCAACCAGAGCATCATTGATTCAGGCCAAAGCATCAGCGTGACGCTGGAGAACCAGTCGATGTTCTCAACCCAACGCAAAACTCTGCTCGGCCTTGACCTGCAATACAAATTCAATAAGAACTTCAACATCGGCGCCACCATCATGCATTTCTCTGAGAAGGCGTTGACAGAAAAAGTTAATATCGGCGACGAAGTGATAAACAACTCAATATTCGGAGTGAATCTGGCATATAACACCCAGTTCATGTGGCTTACCAACCTGCTCAACAAGATTCCGACGGTAAACGCCACAGCTCCGTCAACAATCAATGTGACCGCAGAATTCGCCCAGCTCGTTCCGCACAAACAGAAGGCCGGTTCGTCGAAAGGCAGTTCATACGTCGACGACTTTGAGTCATCGCAAATCGGAGTTGATTTGCGGTCGCCATATTCGTGGTTCCTGGCCTCCACCCCCTATGATAACGGCAAAGATGCTCTTTTCCCGGAAGCGGCACTTTCAAACGACATCAACTACGGGAAAAACCGTGCGCTTATCAACTGGTATTACATCGACCGCATGTTTACAGATAAGAACTCATCGCTTGCGCCGGGATATCTTAAAAACGACCTTAAACAGCAATCCAATCCCTATGTGCGCGAAGTAACCTCCGAAGAAATCTTTCCGGGGCGTGAACTGACCTACGGAGAATCGAATATAATCCAGACCCTCAACCTCTCGTTCTACCCCACCGAGCGCGGCCCTTATAATCTCGATACCGACAATATTGATGATGAAGGGCGTCTGCTCAACCCCGAAAAACGATGGGGCGGTATCATGAGGAAGATGGATAACACCAACTTCGAGCAATCAAACATCGAGTATGTCCAATTCTGGATGATGAACCCGTTCATGGATGCCGACAATCCCAATTATGACGGCGGTGACCTTTATTTTAACTTCGGCGAAATTTCAGAAGACATCCTAAAAGACGGGCTGAAATCATATGAAAACGGCATACCCTACGACGGCGATGACAGATTCCTGGAATCAACCGTTTGGGGACGCGTGTCGAGCCAAAACTCATTGACTTATTCGTTTGACAACACAACAGGCTCACGCGCAGTGCAGGATGTGGGGCTCGACGGGCTCCGAAATGACGACGAATTCAAATTCGACACCTACCGCGACTATCTCGACAAACTCCGTGCAAAACTTCCGGCCGCAACAATCGAGAAAATGCAAAACGACATTTTTTCTCCGCTTAACGACCCTGCCGGCGACAACTACCACTTCTTCCGTGGATACGACTATGATGATCTGCGTCTTTCGATTCTTGAACGCTATAAGCGCTACAACGGTGTGGAGGGGAACTCACTTTCACCCGACGAAGCGAGCGACCCGTTATATCAAAGCTCACGCAGTGTGCCCGACGTCGAAGATATAAACCAAGACAACACCCTCAATGAATACGAGCGCTATTTCCAATATCGCGTCTCAATCCGGCCCGACGACTTCGCCGTCGGCAAAAACTTCATAACCGACAAGCAGACCTCACATGTGCTCACCCGCGACGGCCAATATCAGGAAGTTGAGTGGTATCAGTTCAAGATACCATTGAGCGCATATGAAAAAATCGTAGGTTCAATCAACGATTTTTCAACCATCCGCTTCGCCAGGATATTCATGACCGGGTTCAAGCAGGTCACCCACCTGCGTTTCGCCACCCTCGAACTGGTGCGAGGCGAATGGCGCACCTACGATTTCAACCTCAACACCCGTGGAGACACACCGGCTGAAGGAGACCTCGATGTGTCGGTGGTGAATATCGAAGAGAATGCCGACCGCGAACCGGTCAACTACGTTCTTCCTCCCGGTGTGACACGCATAGTGGATCCGGGACAGTCGCAGATTACCCAGCTCAACGAACAGTCGCTGTCGCTTAAGGTCACAGACCTCCAGGCGGGTGATGCCCGTGGGGTCTACCGCGACACACAGCAGGATCTTCGCAACTACAAACGCCTCCAGATGTGGACTCATGCCGAAAGCCTGATTGATGATCTCACCAATCTGCGTTCAGGTGAAATATCGATGTTCATACGTCTCGGCTCGGATGTGAAGAGCAACTTCTATGAATATGAAGTGCCACTGTCACTCACTCCTCACGGCACATACAACGACTGGCTTGAGAGCGACCGCGCCAAAGTGTGGCCGTCGGAAAACTTCATGGATATAAAACTCCAGAACCTCGTTGACTTGAAGAAAGAACGCAACCGCGCAAAAAACGAGGAAGGAAGCAACGTGGGGTATGCCACACTTTACACAGGCCGCGATCCCGACAATGAACGCAACCGCATGGCTGTGATGGGAAATCCCTCACTGAGCGATATAAGGGTCATACTCGTTGGTGTGCGTAACAACACTAATGCCAAGAAAGACGGCATTGTGTGGGTCAACGAATTAAAAGTAACCGATTTCGATGAGTCAGGCGGTTGGGCTGCAAAAGCAAACGTAAACCTCGGGGTATCAGACATAGCCACGCTCAATTTCGGCACCCATGTTGAAACCGCAGGTTTCGGAAATGTTGACCAGGGGCTGAATTCACGCAGGCTCGACAACTATGAACAGTATAATTTCGCCGTGCAGGCAGACCTGGGCCGTTTCCTCCCGGAAAAGGTGAAACTGCGTGCACCGGTCTATTACTCCGTGTCGAAAGAGAAAACCACACCGAAATATAACCCGCTCGACCAGGATGTCCTGCTCAAAGATGCCCTTGATGATGCAGCCAACGACCATGAACGCGATTCAATCAACGCATATGCCGTTGAGCAGAACACCGTCAAGAGTTTATCCGTTTCAGGATTACGTTTCGATGTCACCAGCGCCAAACCGATGCCATGGGATCCGTCAAACTTCACATTCAATTTCTCGTTTAACAAACAATCGAAAAAGAATCCGACAACGGAATACGAGTATACAAACGACTATCGCGGATCATTTGCCTACAACTATTCCCCGATGATTAAAGGGCTGAAACCTTTCGGTTGGATAAACTCGAAAAACAAGAACCTTAAATTCATCAAAGACTGGGAAATAAACTATCTGCCCAATAACATCTCCTTCCTGACAAACATGTCGCGTTATTACTACGAGCAACAAACACGCTCGGAGACCGATGTCATGTTCCAGCTGCCCGTTTCAGTAAGTAAGAATTTCCTATGGGACCGCCAATTCCAGCTCACATGGAACCTCATCAAATCGCTCAATTTCTCATTCACCTCAAACACATCGGCAAGAATCGAAGAGACTGTGGGCGCAGTCAACCGCAAACTGTTCCCCGACAAATACAAGGAATGGAAAGACACCGTGTGGCAATCCATCATGTCGATGGGCACCCCATGGTCATATAACCAGTCGGTCGTTGCGTCATACCGCGCACCGTTCAACCGCATACCGGTGCTTGACTTCCTGACCGGCTCTGCATCATACAATGCAACCTACCGTTGGGACCGTGGTGCTGAAATCGATGGAATATCCACAGGCAATACCATCGCCAACCAGTCGTCGATGAGCCTCGACGGAAGAGTTAACTTTGAAGGGCTATATAACAAGATTCCATTCGTGAAAGATGTCAACAAGCGTTTTGCCAATACCCGGAGATCAGCCCAGGCGAAAAAGCCGAAAAAATTTGAGCGCACATTCAAACTAAACCCCGACTCAACGTTTACAATCAAACATAATCTGCGCAACAAAAAAGTAAAAATCAGTGCCCAGACTACCGAAGGGCAACCCTTCACTTTCAAACACCGTGTTATAGACGCCAACTCCGTTGAGATTCTAACCCCGTCGGATAAGAACATCAAATTCACAATTGTCGAAATCCTCAAAGAAGAAAAATCATTCTGGCGCGAAGTCGGAGAATATTCCCTACGCCTGCTTATGAGCCCAAGGTCGGCATCAATCAGGTGGAAACGCACAAACACTTTGTCGGTGCCCCTCTTCCGCAACGACATAGGAAATATTTTCGGGCAATCAACGGGCTACGGACCAATGTCGCCAGGTCTGGATTTCGCATTCGGATTTGTTGACGAGGATTATATCTATAAAGCCAAAGAACGCGGATGGCTTATCTGCGATGACGGGCAGACCTCACCAGCAATGTGGTCTAAAGGCAACGAACTTAACATTGAATTGCAGCTCGAACCTGTGAAAGGTCTCAAAATACAGCTTACTTCAAACCGCACGGATAACCGTACGAACCGCATTCAGTTCATGTATGCCGACATGCCGATAACCCGCTCCGGATCATATACCAAGACCCACGTGGCACTGAAAACAGCAATGGCTTCGTCAAATCCGAAAGACGGCTATTATAGCAAAGCCTTCCAGAATTTCCTCGACTATATCCCAGTGATGGCCGGACGCGTGGAAGAGCAATACCGCAATGTGAACTATCCGACCACCGGATTCATGAAAGATCATCCACATGCAGGGCAGCCGTTCAACAGCGAAGTAGGCCAAGTGTCGGAAACCTCGTCAGACGTTTTGATTCCGGCATTCCTCGCAGCATATACCGGCAGAAATCCCCAATCGCAATATCTGTCACCCTTCCCCACCTTTGCCGAAGTGCTGCCAAACTGGCGCGTCACCTACGACGGACTGGTAAACCTCGGCAACATGCGTAACTTCTTCAAAAGCTTCACTCTGACACATGCCTACCAGTGCACATATTCTGTAGGTAGCTATTCTTCATATCTTAACTGGCTCAGCGCCGGCGACAATATCGGCTTCACACTTGATGAACTGACCGGACAGCCCATCCCCTCTTCTCCCTACAACATTTCATCGGTTGCAATAACAGAACGGTTTGCCCCTCTTGTAGGAGTGAATGCAACCCTGAAAAACGAACTTCAGTTCAATGCGGAATGGCGCGACCAACGCACACTGACACTCAACTCCTCTGCCGGACAACTTGTAGAAGCCACCACTCGTGGATTGACAATCGGTGCCGGATATAAAATCGTTGGCTTCAACACCATCTTGAAAATGCGCGGATCGCAGAGCGGCGTCAGCAACGACCTGACCATAAATGCCGACTTCTCCTTGCAGAACACCCAGGCTCTGATACGCCGAATCGAAAGCAACTACACCCAAGCGACATCGGGCACCAGAACTCTCACCATAAACTTCAACGCCAGCTACATATTAAGCCGACGGCTGACGCTTGCAGCATATTTCGACCATCAGGTAAACACTCCACTGGTCAGCAATGCCGCATATCCAACCACCAACACTTCTTATGGACTGACGCTCAACCTTAATCTTGCCCGATAAATCCACCATATGCCGATTCATAGGCATTTTGCAAGACATCAATGTGACCCACACACAAGCGGCCGATAGCATAAGACTTTTTATGGATTTAGTTAAGCTGAGTTATAATGTGCATAAGCTAAACAAACTTTTTCATTCTCGGTTTGTCTTAACAATAAAGCGCCCTATTATCGGCACTATGGATAAAAACGTAAATTAAAAATCGAGAAATTTATATGAAAAAGAAAATCATGACAGTAGCAATCGCCATGATTGCACTTGTAACTTTTGGAACTTCGGCTCAGACAAACATAATAGAGAAAGCGAAAAACTCCACCGAAAACGTTGTTGAAAAAACAGGTGATGCAGTGAAAAACGCAGCCCGCGAGGTTAAAGAAGTCACTGAAAACGGAGTAGAAAAAGTACGTGACGGTAGCAAAAAACTTGAGCGGAAAGCATCAAAAGAACTCAAACGCGCCGATCGGAAATTTGATAAAACCGGTAAAAAAGTCTGTAAGGAAGCCCGCGCGGCAAAATGCGAAATCGCCAATAATGGCAAAGCATGTTGCGACAGCCTGAAAGCGAGCGACCGCACAGCCATGAATAAACACCGCCACACTGAGTTAAAGAATGAGTCTCGCCGCACACATAACAAAGCCGCAAAAGTAAAACAGGCTGTTACAAACAACCAGCCGGAAACCCAAAAATAAATCAGGCACAGACATTACAAAAAAACCGACCGGGGAGAACAGCCATTGCAAATGGCAATTCTCCCCGCCGGTTTATTAGCATTTTCGGTTCTGTCTCCAAAATATGCAATCCGATGAAGCGCTGTATCATCATGAGGCCGCCCAATTCCATTGTCATTTCAATAAAAATGTGTAATTTTAAAGTGCGGTACAAACTGCCCATCCACACTTCATTATGTCATATCAATACGAACATTAAAGGCTTCTGATATGTTAAATAAGTGGGAATCAAAAGCTAATATCATTGGTTATTGGCAGTATGATACCTTTGAACTATATTGCAACAACTTCAAAACTATTTATTATGGCAAACTATGATGAAGGCAGGGAAAGCATGGTTCCCTCAACCATGAGAATTGTGTTCGGGATTATTATGATTATTGTCTATGTCGGGATGGGAGTGCTTCTGCTAATCAATTTCTTCGACTGGCATACCCCACTGCTGACATGGCTGCGCTGGATTGGCGGCATATTGTTTATTATCTACGGGATATGGCGCGCAATCAGACAATTTTGGGGCATTGACAGTTCCATTTGACAATTTTTAAAACTCATACCGCGTGTTTTTCTTCCCGATAAGAGGATTGTTAAATTAACATTGCGTATCTTTGCGCTAACTGAAAAAAAGGATGTGGTGTCTCTGACGACATCGCATCCGAGTTTGTGAAATCAAAAGACATGAGGAAAATTCCATTTTTCGCACTACTTGCTTTCGGGGTTCTGACACTGGGATGCAAGGGCTCAGGCAAGCGGGAAGCCCCCAAAGGGAATACATCAACATCCGGCACGGTTGTTATGGCCTGTGACGCATCGTTTGAGAATGTGATGCAACAGGAAATAGAGGTATTTGAGTATGTTTATCCCAATGCATCCGTACTCCCCTACTATACCGACGAAAAAGCATGTGTTGACTCCCTGCTGTTCGGCACGGCGCGTCTTGCCGTCGTATCCCACGAACTTACCCGGGAACAGGTTGAATTCCTCCGTGACAAAAAGCATTTCGCCAAAACAAAAAAAATAGCGGTAGATGCGGTAGCAGTTATCGTAAATCCCGAAAACCCTGTTGAGAATCTTTCGATGAAAGATCTCGGAGAGATATTAACCGGACACATAACCGAATGGAACGACATATATCCTTCAAAACTCGGTAAAATCCAGGTGGTATTCGACCACAACGGCTCATCTGTGGTGAAATATATGGCCGACAGTCTGCTTAATGGAGCCGGATATGCCTCAAACGTGTTCTCTGCCAACAGCATGAAAGGTGTGTTCGATGCGGTCAAGTCACGCAAAAACGCCATCGGCCTTGTTGGCGTCAGCTGGATATCTTCCGACTTGAAAAAAGCCGACCTGTCGGCCGAAGAGCGGATAAAGACATTGGAGGTCGATGACACAACCGCCACCACTTTCACCGACGAGGTTAAGGTGCTCGGCATCAACCGCAATAATTCCACAATAGCTTACAAACCCTATCAGGCTTATATTTTCGACGGCAGCTACCCGCTTTACCGGTCGATTTATATGATCAATACCGGCGCTACCGGTTCTTTGGCCAACGGGTTCTTTGCTTTTGTAACATCGTTCAGAGGCCAGAAACTGATGATGTCGACCGGAGTGCTCCCTGCCACGGTACACCACCGCATGGTTTCCGTTGACTAATCCAGGTTGCTCCACCTGTGCAATAAGGCGAATGAATGCCCAGAATGAAACAAGTAATAACAACGCTCAATAAGTTAAGACAACATGAAATCTAAAATTCTGTTTTCCCTACTTTTAGGTAGTGCCCTCTCCCTTTCGGCGCAGCAGGGCTTCAAAGACGGTGTGGAATACTACCGCGCCGACCAGCCTGAGGAAGCTGCCATAATCCTCAACAACACACTCAACGATGCTGCCACCGACCAATCAACCGCCTATTATTACCTCGGCCAGATAGCTCTTCAAGGAGGTGACAAAGCTACAGCTAAAGCAGATTTCGACAAAGGAGTCACATTAAACCCATCAAACGGCTATAATTATGTTGGCCTTGGTGCCTTGGCCCTCGCTGATGGCAACGCATCAGCTGCCGCAGGCTATTTTAAAGATGCTAAAAAGAACGCTAAAAAAAATGCTGACATCCTCACAGAAATCGCCAGAGCTTATTTCGTAGCCGATCCGGTGAAATATGCCACAGAAATCGACAAGGCTCTTGCAGATGCAAAGAAAGCCCAGAAAAACGCGCCGTCACCATTCATTCTTGAAGGTGACCGCCTGGCAAAAACCAATGTAGGCGACGCTGCTGGCATGTATGAAATGGCCGCACAGTTCGACACTAAACTCGAACACCCCGAAGCATATGTGAAATATGCCCGCACATATTTCCCTGTAAATCCGCAGTATGCCATCGACAAACTCAACGAACTGCTGAAGGCGCAGCCCAACTCGGCTCTCGCCCAACGGGAACTGGCCGAAAAATACTATGAAGACAACCAGCTTACCCGTGCCGCACAGCAATATGAGAAGTATATCCAGAACCCTAACAGTTTCAAGAAAGACAAACAGCGCCTTGTTGGTCTGCTTTTCTTCGCCAAACGTTATCCTGAAAGCTACGCCATGGCAGATGAGCTGCTCAGCGAAGATCCAGGCAACTTCTACATGCAACGGCTGCAATTCTATAACAAAAAAGCCATGGGTGAAAACGAAGCTGCAAAAGCTGCTGCCGAAAAACTGTTTGCCAACAGCAAGGCAGAGTTGAATTCACAAGACTATATCCAATATGGAGAGCTGCTCCAGGATATGGGCCAAGACACATTGGGAGTGGAAATGTATGAAAAAGCCGTTGTAGCTTCTCCTGAAAAGACTTCGTTGCTCAAAGACCTCAGCGGCGCCTACAGCACTGCGAAGATGTATGACAAAGCCGCCGACACAATGGCAAAATTCATTGCCGGCGAAGGCGACAATGCCAACCCCAACGATATTCTTGCCCTTGCCCGCCGTTACCAGAATCTCGCAATTTCATATATGGAGACTGACAGTGTGGCTTCACGTGCGGCTGCCGACAAGGCTTTGACTACCATCGAACAAGTTATCACACGCGTACCCAACAATCCATTGGTGCTCAACACAAAAAGCGATATCCTGCGCGTAGCCAACCAAGGTGAGGTAAATGAAGACGTAATGGCAGCCGATATGGCCACTCTTGCCGTGCTTGATACAGATCCCTCTAATCTTGAAAAACGCAAGAGCATCTACCGAGCCATCTACAGCCGTCTCGGCAACTATTATCTGACCCACCAGGACATGGAAAATGCAAAACTTTATTTCCAGAAATTCTATGAGGTGGATCCCTCGGAAGAACTGAAACAGTTTATCGAAGGATTACAGGAAAACAAATAAAATCCATGGCAGCATCCGTCTGTCAATAAACCAATGAATAAAATCCCGCCTCTCGACCAAAATAGTCCTGAGGCGGGATTTTTCAAACAGACCATGAACACATTTGAAGCCATAACGGCCAGGAAATCGGTGCGCACATTCAACGGACTGAAACTCGACGACAACATCCTTTCAGAATTGCGGGCTTTCTGTGATAGCCTGAATAATGCCGGCACATCAGAACCGGCATGTTTCAAAGGCATAAAACGCCCACAAATCGCAATTATTGATGATGCCCATCAAGCTGGAAAGCTCGGCACATACGGCGTAATTAGCGGTGCCCGCAGCTTTGCAATAATGGCCTATGGCGAAGATTGGGCTGAACAGGTATTGGCAGGTTATCTTTTTGAGAAAGCAGTGCTTGAATGCACGCGCCAAGGAATAAGCACATGCTGGCTTGGCGGCACTTTCAACCGAGCCGGGTTTCAAGAAGCCTACAACAGCCTGACATCGTCAGTAAATAACGTCAACCCAATAGCTGATAATATCGTAGGTATAGTGTCTCCACTTGGCCACAGCACCCATAAGACACGTTTCGCAGAACGCGTAATGCGCCGTGTGGCACGTTCTGCCCACCGCCATCCATTCAAGAATCTGTTCAAAGGAATTGAACCGCCGACGCAACAGCTGATTGACACCCTTTGCAATGGCAACACATCCGGAATTTCTCTTGAAGAAGCATTGAAAGCGGCATTAGAAATGATGCGGCTTGCACCATCATCGAGAAACAGCCAACCATGGCGCGCCACAACAGAAACCGATATGGATGGAGCGATTTCAACGGTAAGAATCGAATGTGTGACCGATAACAAATTTTCTAAAATCGACTTTGGAATCGGCCTATACCACTTTATTGGAAGCCTGGCGGAAACCGGCCATACAGGCGGCATTAATCTGACATGCCCAAATGAAAGACCCACGGCCATATGGTCGTCAAGTTCAAACGAATTTCATCTTCAGGAATAACCGGCCCATCTGGACATGGCTATTAAATAAACAGCAGATTTTCATATCAGCGGCATTTAAGAAAGAATTATGAGTTGATTGCCATAACCCCGGACAAGAATAAGGATATAAATCATTCATACTCCATAATAGCCTATGCGATAGTATACATAGCAATTAGAGTCTCTGCAAATTTTCAGAGAGGTATAATGAACCTTTCGCGTTAAAAAATCTTTATTATTATAGATATGCGTTGCAAAATATAACATTGTCATTCTCGCAGGTTATGTCATGAACAGCGTATATATGAACCTCTTTAACAGCGGAAAGTATGAATAAGATGGGCAGGAGCATATTCTGGATAGGATTCACAATCACCGTATGCGTAGTAATCGCATATATAGTGATGATGCTTATTTATGTCACAACATTTGCCTCATGGATAGCTTCGCTGATATTATGCGGCACCGTTTTATTAGGATCGGTATTAATGCTTATCGGACGCTCAATCGAGCGAAAATCAGGCGATGAAATTTAATCGTGGGCGGAGTTTAACCAAAGGTGTGTTTGAATTTAAGTCAAATATCAATAGACCGGATTTTTGGAGATGTTTTCACTAGTTAGGAAGCGATGCGGGCATATTGACCTAAGAAACTTGTGAAAAAGCCCCAAAAGGCCTCAAGATATATTTGAAATGGCTAAATATCACATGATTAATTGTTAAATTAAAACACACCCAGGCCATATCAAACCCTCTCAACGGAAAATTACACCCCACCAATTGCCCCCACCTCAATATGTAGAATTAAAGAATCTATCTAAAATCGCGGGGTGGTTCAGCCTGTTGAATTTTGAGTAACTCCGTTTTGTAGAATTATACAGATTAATTATCTTTGTGTGTCGGAGATTCTCTGAAAAGATTTATGTATGAGTAGGTCTATGAGACTTCTGAACGCAGAATTACTGATGCTTTTCCATTCGAAAAAACAAAGCAGAATGAAACGATTATTATCACGCTGGCCGATTATGGCATTGATTGCCATAGCCGGATCTCAACCATTCACTACGGCACAAGTAAGGATTACGCCATATGATATGGCGCAGGCAAGATTGGCATTGACCGCAGCTGAAAAAAACGGTTTAAACAGCGCTACCAAACTGAAAAAATCCCATGCCACAGTGTCGGATAACCAGATTAACATTCTGCTTACTCTCGAAGATGGATATCCGTCAGACGCCATAACCGCTGCCGGAATGGAAATCAAAGGCCGGATTAAGAACCATGTCTACGGTTCAGCTCCGATTAATTGCATCGAAAAAATCGCAGCAACCGCAGGGGTGACGCAATTCTCCATTGCCCGTACACGCAAACTGGTCAACGACATGGCAAGAAGCTCATGTGGAGTTGATGATGTTCATAGCGCAGATGGAGTGTTAAAGGCTTATAACGGAGAAGGGGTAATCATAGGCATAACTGATGCCGGTCTCGACCCCAACCACATAACCTTCATAGACCCAGAAGGGAAGCATCGTGTAAAACGGTTGTGGCACTATAAAACTTCATTTCCGCAATGCTATAATGAAAAAGACATGGGGAATTTCACAACCGACGATTATACGGAATCCCATGGCACACATGTGCTCGGAACAGCTGCCGGATCATGTGCTACAACAGATAAAGGCAATGATTACCACGGAGTAGCCCCTGCGGCCGATATAGCCATAATGTGTGGCAATTCCGACGATGCCAGCATTCTTGATGGTGTTTCAAAGATTATAGAATTTGCCGAAGCCGAAGGGAAACCGTTGGTCATCAACATGTCTTTAGGCGACAATTTCGGGCCTCACGACGGCACAGACACTTTCACAGCAGCTCTTAACGAGCTTGCGGCAAACGAAAATACCACAATCTTCGTAGCGGCAGGCAATGAAGGTGAACGTAACATAGCAATAGTCTCCGAACTTGAGGAAAATGCCACGACCGTAAGAACCATATTGAACTCAAGCGATTATACCTCATCATATTATCCAACAGCAAGCTCTCTATCGCAAGGAATAGGATATATCGACGTATGGTCTGACGACAACCGCCCATTGAAAGTGTATCTCGACATAATAAACACCTTTTCTCCAGCCACTCCCATATATACTCTCGAATTAGGGGAAACGCCGAAATATATCGGGCAAGGCTATGCGTGGTATCAGTTCCTAAAAGGTAAACCTGACTCAAACGAAACATTCAACAAATATTACTCCAACGGGTTCATAGGAGGATATACCGAATTAAGCAAAGCCAATAACCGTTTCAATGCCACGATGGCCGTTTACCTCGATGCAATAAGTTCAACCTTCTACAGCACTTTCGTATCGCTCCGCGTGGAAGGAGAACCTGGGCAGAAAGTCTATATCTATAACGACGGCTATGGACTCGACTTTGAAAGCCGCAGCATCAAAGGATTCTCTGATGCAACAGCAAACGGAACCATATCGAACATGGCATGTGGCAAGAACACCATCAGTGTAGGTTCATTCAACACCCGTGGTGGCGGCTCTGCCGGTGCTATCGGAGAAATGTCGTCGTTCTCATCGTTTGGCATATTAAACGACGGGCGCTCACTCCCTGACATTGCAGCTCCCGGTAGCCAGATTTACTCGGCGCGTAACCAGCACCTGTCGCGGAATGTAGACTACTACTACCCGAAAGTCGACTCAACAAACGACTCCGAGAGCGGCAGAACCTACTATTGGACTTCAATGGACGGCACCTCCATGGCAACTCCATTCGCCACAGGCGTTGGTGCCCTGCTTCTCTCGGTCAACCCATATCTCCAAAGCGAGGATATTCGGTATATCTTAAAACAAAGCGCCACAGCCCCCACAGTTGCCGACACCAAATGGGGCGCCGGAAAAATAAATGCATTAGAGGCGGTGAAATTAGCCGAAAACTATGCGAATTCAATCAACAACGTGCTAAACGAACCGCGCAATGGAATAACCGTAAACCATTGCGGAGGAAATATCTGGCAAATCTATTCTCCTTCCGAAAAGAAGGTCGACATTTCGATAACCACCCTTTCCGGACAGACAATCGTCAATATCCCGGCCGACATCGAAGCCACCATTGACCTGAACGGCTATAGCACAGGTATATATATAATTTCTGTAAAAGGGTCGAAATCACATCACAGCGAAAAGATTGCCGTAAAATGACAGAAATTAGTTAATTTTGCACCCGTAAGCCGCCGTGGTTTACCTTAGAGAGTGTATCTGGATTTAACACGTTAAAATTTAACAGTGTGATTTTGAACCATTTCAAACACACTCTACGAAAACAAAACATATATCTTGATGAAAAATGTAATCACCCGGGCAATCACCGGCATATTATATGTCGCCATCATTTTAGGCGCAGTCATGGGCGGCTCATGGTGGATGTGGGGATTGACTTCACTCTTTGCCTTGCTGGCCGTAAACGAATTCAACCGCATCACCAATAAAAATTTCGTATCCAACACAACAACCCTGCTCGACATGACCGGGGCTGTGTTGCTCACAACGGCCTATGGCCCGCAGTTTGCCGGCGAAATCACAAAAAGCGGGGAATTGTCAACACCCGGCTTGTGTCTGCTCTTCTATGGTGTATATCTGATCGCGCGTTTCATCATACAGCTCTATGTTCAAGACGGGAATCCGCTTTCACACCTCGCCCATTCGATTCTCGGACAAATCTACATTGCCGTTCCTTTGGCGCTGCTGAATATCTTATATGTAAGCACCGGGAAATATATCGTGCTTGCCATGTTCATCCTCATATGGCTCAGTGACACAGGAGCGTTCTGTGTAGGGTCACTTATAGGGAAACACCGGCTGTTTGAACGTATCTCTCCCAAAAAATCATGGGAAGGTTTCTTCGGTGGCCTTATATTCTGCCTTATCGCCGGACTGGTAATGTTCTATGGATTCCATAGCTACTTCCTGATTATGAACCTATGGCAGATGCTCGGCTTCTGCGCAATGGTCTGCGTCATGGGCACATGGGGCGACCTTGTCGAATCTCTGATAAAAAGGTCGCTCGGGGTCAAGGATTCCGGGCATCTGTTACCCGGACATGGGGGCATACTCGACCGTATCGACTCGTTGCTGGTTGTAGTGCCGGGGGTAACAGTCTACATATTTCTTATATGTTTAATATGAAACCTATAGATTTACATCCTGCAAACATCCATCCCAAACATTCATAAAAACCAACAACCTAAACAATATGTCATCGCAAAGATATGACCTGCGCGGAGTCTCAGCCGCTAAAGAAGATGTGCACAACGCAATCAAAAACGTTGACAAGGGCATCTTTCCAAAAGCATTCTGCAAAATCATACCCGACATTCTTGGCGGAGACCCACTATGGTGCAATATAATGCACGCCGACGGAGCCGGCACAAAATCATCGCTTGCCTATGCCTATTGGCGCGAAACCGGCGACATGGGCGTATGGAAAGGAATCGCCCAGGATTCATTGATCATGAATGTCGACGACCTTCTTTGTGTGGGTGCAACAGACCGTATGCTTGTTTCTTCAACCATAGGCCGCAATAAAAGCCTTATTCCCGGTGAGGTTATTGCTGCAATCATAAATGGCACCGAGGAATTGATGGAAACAATGCGTGGATACGGCATTGAAATCTATGGCACAGGCGGAGAGACCGCAGATCTTGGCGACCTTGTACGCACAATCATCGTAGATTCCACACTGACCACACGTATGCGCCGGGCAGACGTTATTGATAATGCAAACATCAAAGGTGGCGACCTCATCGTTGGCCTTGCCTCTTTCGGACAGGCCACTTACGAGAGCGAATATAACGGAGGAATGGGCAGCAATGGCCTCACCTCTGCCCGCCATGACGTGTTCAACAAATCCGTGGCCGAGAAATACCCGGAGACATATGACAACCAAATTCCCGATGAGCTGGTCTACAGTGGCACCAAAGGCCTGCTCGACCGAATTGAAGCGATTGACGTCACAGCAGGGAAACTTGTGCTCTCCCCCACCCGCACCTACGCACCCGTAATAAAGAAACTGCTTGAAGAGATGCGCCATGAAATCCACGGAATGGTGCACTGCACCGGTGGAGCGCAGACCAAAGTAATGCATTTCGTTGAAAACAAACATGTCATAAAAGACAACATGTTCCCGATTCCGCCGCTCTTCAAACTAATCCAGGAGCAAAGCGCCACTGATTGGTCGGAAATGTATAAAGTTTTCAACATGGGTCATCGCATGGAAATCTACCTTCCAGAAGAGTACGCCGAAAAAGTGATTGAAATCTCACGCTCATTCAATATCGATGCGAGAGTTATCGGCCATGTGGAAGATGCGCCGTCAAACCGCCTGACAATAATGTCGGAATTCGGCAAATTTGAATATTGACGCAAGCCTATGAACTGCGGATTCAAAATAACCAGCCATCTTGCGGCCATTGCGGTTTCCACTGCAATGGCCACATTGATATGGGTGGGTATCTGCCTTTCTGGGTGTTCCGGCAAAAAACAGACTGAGGTTAAACAACCACAATGCGACCTCCCCGACACTTTACGTGTAGCCACCCTATATAGTCCGACCTCATATTTCCTCTACCGCGACGAACCTATGGGTTATGACTACTCACTACTCATGCAATTTGCCTCCGACAAAGGGATTGCAGTAAACCTGACAGTTGCCTCTTCACTTGGCAAAATGATTGAAATGCTTGATTCCGGCAAAGTTGACCTACTTGCCTATGAGATTCCTGTGACAGCCGAATATCTTGAAAAAATCGAGCCTTGCGGACCGGAATTCTCCACACACCAGGTATTGGTGCAACCCAAAAAACAGAGTGCCGGATTAATCAACGACGCCACCGGGCTCGTAGGAAAAGAGGTCTACGTTGAAGAAAACTCAAAATACCACTATCGCCTGCAGAATCTCAACAATGAACTCGGCGGTGGTATAAATATCCATGTAATCGACAGGGATACCCTTATTACCGAAGACCTCATAGAGATGGTTTCCGATGGCGAAATACCACTGACCGTTGTCGACAGCGACATCGCAAGAATCAATAAGACATATTACCGCGACCTTGATATATCACTTCCCCTGAGTTTTCCCCAGAAATCACGTTGGGGTGTATCGCACGGCTGCAAATGGCTTGCCGACTCAATCAATGCATGGTTCGAGCAAGAAACGCCCAAACAACGCCAGGCCCAACTGTTAAAACGCTATTTCGAACTCAGCAAGGATAACGGCGACACAGGAGTGTTCAATCCCGACTTCTCTAAAGGAACCATATCACCTTATGACAATCTATTCAAAAAATATGCCGGTGAAATCGGAATGGATTGGCGGTTGCTTGCCGCGCAGGGATACCACGAAAGCCATTTCGACTCAACACAAGTGTCGTGGGCCGGAGCACGTGGAATAATGCAGATTATGCCGCGGACAGCCAGGGCATACAATCTCACGCCAAACCGCATAACCAATCCTGAGGCGAATATATCCACTGCAACCAAAATCATACGCGACCTCGACAAATCCCTGTCAAGGAAAGTTGCGGATAAAGAGGAACGACGGAAATTCGTTATCGCAGCCTATAACTCAGGACTGGCACACGTGCTCGATGCCATAGCCCTTGCCGAGAAATACGGAAAGAACCCTGCGGTCTGGTATGGAAACGTTGAAGCCGCACTTCTGATGAAAGCAAATCCGGAATACTATACCGACCCGGTTTGCCGTGCCGGTTATTTCAGAGGCAGACAAACAGTGACTTATGTCAAAGAAGTAATGGCATTCTACGACAACGCCAAGAAAAAAATCGCATTATAATGAACCAAAACCTTGCAGCAAGGTTAAAAAGATGTATTAACCGTTAACTATTCATATATGAGAAAACGTTTTTTGACGGTAGGTGTTATCCTTACCATAGGCGCGAGTATGATGCTTACATCATGCATAGGCAATTTCGCATTGACCAACAAGTTGTTGACCTGGAATAAACAGATTGGCAACAAGTTCCTCAACGAGCTGGTGTTCTTCTGCTTCTGGGTGCTTCCTGTCTATGAGGTGACAGCCACAGCCGACCTCCTGGTGCTCAACTCCATCGAGTTCTGGAGTGGAACAAATCCCATTGCACAGGGCAAAAGTGTAATCGATGGTAAAGACGGACGTTATCTGGTTGAATGCGACGGTAAAGGTTACACAATCAAATCTGAGAACGACGGTAGCATCGTGCGTCTTGACTTCGACAACAACGACCAAAGCTGGAGTGTGACCGCCAACAACGAAACAGTCAAATTCATGACTATGGTCGACGACAGCCATGTTAAAATGCTCACCCCTTCCGGAGATTTCCAGTTGGTAGAACTTTCCGAAAACGGTCTAATGGCCTACCGCAATTCAATCGGAGCCGGCATGTTCGCCCTCAACAATGCAGAATGACTTACGGCTTATATGCAAAACATTCACGGCCGCCGAATTTTTCGGCGGCCGTTTTCTTTTTATCCCGCAATAGCATATCTTTGCAGTGACAAAACAAATGCTTGCAACATCACAGTTACCAATCCATGAAAAAACACTTATTACCGCATTATCCTTGACAACATTTATTGTGGCAGCTGCACAGACCCCGGCTAGCCATACATTTGTGCCGAGCAAGAAAACCGACAACACACTGTTTTTCTCCACATCCGACAAAGGGACAAACATGCCGATTCTTTGGGGCTCGACACCGCATGGCCAAGTGAAGAAAACATCAGGCGTGGTGTGCGGTTTATCGGAGCTGAGAACATCGGGGTCGCACGGGTATCATTCCAACCATGTGATTTCATGGGTGCAGAAACAACTCTCACCGAAAGGCTCGAAAACAACCTGCGGGAGCGTCTACGCCTGGTCAGCTACATCGGAGCCCCTGGATAAGTCGACCTCGCGCTGAATAACGATGCCCCCGGCGATGTTTATGACACACGCTACTCCAACCCGGCAACCGATGCAGATGCTCTCGAAGCATATTGTAACCTGATTTACGCCACAACCCTCTCTTGCCAGGACAAAGGGTGGAATGTGGTTTCTGCCGCGCCTCTCAACGAACCCGATTACACATTTAACGGACAAGGCTCAAAAGAAGACTTCCTGGCTATCGCTAAAGATGTGTTTTTCGATGGGCATGGCCCGCAACGCGAATATGTGGTTGAAACACCCGGAGGAGAGGGCTATCAGGTAGAGGGCCAGACAAACGCGGAATGTGTGGTCGATATAACATGGGGTGAAGATGTGCGTCCGGTCATCGACGGATCCTACATCATAATGAACGCATACAGCAAGAAACGGCTTTCAGTTGACGGCGCCATTGATCACTTCTGACAATGTGGCAATTTTCATCAACGGCACTAAAGCGGCCGAAGCCACCGGCGGCATGGCCTTCACTCCGGCACAACTCAATCCCGTTCTCAACTACATAGGGCGCAACCAACAATACGATGCCACCATAGATGCATATATCCATGATTTCCGTATATATAACTATGCCCTCGACGATAACGGCATACAAGCGGTTATGAGTGAAAACAGCGGGATAGACGCTGTAACGACACAACATTCGCCCGTAGTCAAGACCGAATATTACAACACAACCAGAATCCCGGTTCCTAATCCCGGAGAGGGTGTGTATATTATCAGGCACACCCACGCCGACGGCACAGTATCAATAACCAAAGATATACACTGAAAACACCATAGTGATTCCCAGGCGTGTGTTTGAATTCAACTCAAATACAGTTCAGGAGGATAACACACTCTTAAACAATTATTATTCATCATTATCAAAACGGCAGCCAACATATGAGGCATGGCTGCCGTTATATCATATGGTTCATAGCATACCCGATAGCTCTGATTTAACAAAATTTGATTAAATTTTGCTGAGTTGCGGAAAAAACGTAACTTTGCTATAAACAATTTTACCGATAAGAATATATACACAACTCTAACCTTACATAATCAGTATGGACAACGAACAACTGTTGAAAAGCGTAAAAGAAAAAGCCACCATGTGGCTTTCAGAACAATATGACGAGGCCACCCGCGCTGAAGTCAAAGAGATGCTTGAATCCGAAGATCCCACACAACTCATCGAGTCATTCTATAAAGACCTTGAATTCGGAACAGGCGGTCTGCGTGGAATCATGGGAGCCGGAACGAACCGAATGAATATCTACACAGTCGGTGCCGCCACCCAAGGTCTTGCCAACTACCTGAAAGAAGCCTTCCCAGACATGCCCCAGATTTCTGTTGCCGTAGGGCACGATGTGCGCAACAATTCGCGGAAATTTGCGGAAATAGTAGCTAACATTTTCTCGGCCAACGGCATCAAGGCATATCTCTTCGACAGTTTCCGCCCCACTCCAGAGCTTTCGTTTGCTATCCGTCATCTCGGTTGCCAGAGCGGCGTTAATATCACCGCATCCCACAACCCCAAAGAATACAACGGTTATAAGGCATATTGGGCTGACGGTGCACAGATTATAGCCCCCCACGATGTAAACATCATCAACCACGTCAACAACATCAAAAACGTGGGCGATATAAAATTCAACGGGAACCCCGAGCTTATTGAAATCATCGGTGACCAGATGGATCGCGACTTCCTGGCTGCAATCAAAGGCCTGTCGTTAAGCCCCGATGTAATAAAGCAATACCACGACCTGAAAATCGTTTACACCCCTATCCATGGCACAGGCGTGAAACTCGTGCCGGATTCATTGAAGAACTATGGATTCACCAACATAATCCACGTTCCGGAGCAAGATGTTCCATCAGGCGATTTCCCGACAGTCGACTCTCCTAACCCCGAAAACTCCTCTGCCATGGCGATGGCCATTGCAAAAGCAAAAGAAGTTGAAGCCGACCTGGTCGTTGCCTCCGACCCTGATGCTGACCGTATCGGATGCGTAATCCGCGACACTGACGGAGAATATGTGCTCGTCAACGGAAACCAGATTGTGATGATTCTCCTGAACTATCTGATGACCCGCAATGCCGAACTCGGCCGTCTGACCGGAAAGGAATACATTGTGAAAACCATAGTGACCACCGAGACTATCAAAAACATAGCAGATGCCAACAACATCCGCATGTATGACTGTTACACCGGCTTCAAATGGATTGCAGCCGTAATCCGCGACAACGAAGGTGTGGCCCGCTATCTCGGCGGCGGCGAAGAGAGCTACGGCTTCCTGGCCGAAGAGTTCGCCCGCGACAAAGATTCCGTATCAGCCATATCACTAATGGCCGAATGCCTTGCCTGGGCAAAGAGCAAAGGAATGAGTTTCATGGAAATGCTCCAGGATATCTATGTTAAATACGGCTTCTCACGTGAGGAAGGCATTTCGGTTGTTCGTCCAGGCAAAACCGGTGCCGAAGAAATCGTGGCAATGATGAAAGAATTCCGCGCAAATCCTCCGAAGTCACTCGGCGGCAGCGATGTCGTAGTTGTCAAAGACTATGCCGACCTCAACATGAGGAATCTCCACAACGGAACTGAGGAAAAGATGGATTTCCCCACCACCTCGAATGTGCTCCAGTTCTTCACCGCCGACGGCACGAAAGTTTCAATCCGCCCCTCAGGAACTGAGCCGAAAATCAAATTCTACATCGAGGTAAAAGGCCACATGGCAACAAAAGCCGATTACCATGCCGCCACAGAAGCCGCAAAGGCGAAAACAGAAGTCATAAAGAAAGAGCTTGGCATCTGATTTGTCTGCCAACCTGTCGGGCATCATGCAGCCCACATAAGTAACAACCACCGGGTATGGCGTCATGAAAACGCCATGCCCGGTTTTGAAATGAATAATTATCCCTATGGAAGTGGTCTACGAAGATAACCACATCATTGTGGTCAACAAGCGCCCCGGCGAAATCGTGCAGGGCGACAAAACCGGCGACGAGCCATTATCAGAAACAATAAAACGATATCTGAAAGAGAAATACTGCAAGCCCGGGAATGTGTTTTGTGGTGTTGTCCATCGCCTCGACCGTCCGGTATCGGGCCTTGTGGTCTTTGCCAAAACATCTAAAGCGCTTGCCAGGCTCAACGAAATGTTCCGCAACGGACAAGTCCACAAAACCTATTGGGCGATAACCCGCAACAGACCGGAAAATCCCGAAGGGGAACTGCTCCATTACATCACTACCACGGATAAAAACAACAAATCATACGCATCCATCACTCCTAAACCCAGAGCCAAGGAAGCAAAATTGCGCTACCGCCACATAGCATCGTCAGACCGTTACAATCTGATTGAAGTGGAACTGCTGACCGGACGCAAACACCAGATTAGGGTGCAACTCTCCGCCATCGGTTGCCCCATTAAAGGAGATCTGAAATATGGCGACAAGCGGTCAAATCCCGACGGCTCTATTTCACTGATGGCACGCCACATCGAGTTTATCCATCCTGTCAGCAAAGAACCGATTTCGCTCGATGCCCCTATGCCTGAGGATAATCTATGGCAGGCATTCGTCGGCCGTCTCCACGATGAGAACAATCAACCGCAGTGAAGGAATCCAAACGCATTTCCCCCGCAATGAAGAAAGAAGATTTGAAAATTGTTTTTTTCGGCACGCCGGAGTTTGCCGTTGCAAGCCTTGACAGGATTGTCAAAGACGGATATAATGTGGTTGCTGCCGTAACCATGCCGGATAAACCTGCCGGACGCGGCCATAAGATGTTCCAGTCCCCCGTGAAAGAATATGCCATAGCCAACGGCATACCTTTGATGCAGCCCGCAAAACTGAAAGATGAGGATTTCATCAACGAGCTACGCGGTTACAATGCCGACCTGTTTATAGTGATCGCATTCAGAATGCTTCCGGAAGTAGTCTGGCAGATGCCCCCGTTGGGCACGTTCAACCTCCATGCGTCACTTCTCCCCAGATATCGCGGAGCCGCCCCGATAAATTGGGCAGTGATTAACGGCGACACTGAAACCGGAGTGACCACCTTCTTTCTCAAACATGAAATCGACACCGGCGACATATTGCGGCAAGAACGGATTGACATCCTCCCTGAAGACAATGTGGGTGATGTGCATGATAAACTAATGACCCTCGGGGCAGACCTGACCGTCGACACCATCAGCCATATAATCGCCGGAGACCTCACCCCGATGTCTCAAGACGCAATCCTTAAAGGAGAAGAGTCCACACCTGCCCCTAAGATTTTCAAAGAAACATGCCGCATCGACTGGAAACTCAGCGCCACAGCAGTCCACAATCATGTTAGAGGCCTAAGCCCCTACCCTGCCGCATGGACTGAAATCCATGATGCCATGAATTTTGAAGCAACCGCCCTGAATCTGAAAGTTTTCACAACCGTAATTGACAAGACCTCCCTGATAAACAGCAATACACCACAGGCGGGGAAAGTATCTGTGCGGAACAACCGGCTATTCGTGACATGTGGCGACGGCAATGAGATAGAAATCAAACAACTTCAACCTGCCGGCAAACGACGCATGAACGCCGATGAATTCCTTCGTGGAGCACGGCTTCCGCAAAATTGCATAATGATATAAACTTAGCATAAAACATGCTTGCACCATTAGCTGAAAGACTCAGGCCCAAGAGTCTCGATGAATATATCGGACAGAAACATCTCGTTGGTGACGGGAGCATATTGCGCCGCATGATAGATTCGGGCAACGTCAGTTCGTTCATTCTCTGGGGGCCTCCCGGTGTGGGCAAAACAACGATTGCACGTATCATCGCCAATACAACCAAATCGCCATTCTACACCCTAAGCGCAGTAAACGCCGGTGTGAAAGATGTGCGGGAGGTCATTGAAAGATGTAAAGCCGATGCCGGGAGCATGTTCTCTGCCGGACGCCCGATATTATTCATAGATGAAATCCACCGTTTCAGCAAATCGCAACAAGACAGCCTCTTGGGCGCGGTGGAAAATGGCACTATAACGCTAATCGGGGCAACCACCGAAAACCCGTCGTTTGAAGTCATAAGGCCGTTGCTATCGCGTGCCCAGGTCTATGTTCTAAAAACACTCGAAGAGCCGGAACTCCAGGAACTTCTCGACCGGGCAATAACAACCGACGAAATCCTGCGCACAAGCAATGTATCGGTCGAGCAGACCGACGCTTTATTCCGCTTCTCAGGAGGTGATGCCAGAAAACTCCTCAACATAATCGACCTGTTGCAACAATCCACCCCCCTGGGGCAACCGATGGTTATCAACGACAAAACCGTAATCGAGCGCCTGCAGGAGAATCCTATGGCATATGACAAACAGGGGGAAATGCACTATGACATCATCTCGGCTTTCATAAAAAGCGTGCGTGGAAGCGACCCCGACGCTGCCATATATTGGCTCGCGCGTATGATTGAAGGCGGCGAAGATCCTGAATTCATCGCCCGCCGGTTGACCATACTCGCTTGTGAAGATATCGGCCTCGCGAATCCCAACGCCATGTTGTTGGCCAACGCCACATTCGATATAGTCAAAAAGGTCGGTATGCCGGAAGGAAGGATTCCGTTGGCTGAGTGCACTGTTTATCTTGCAACATCACAAAAAAGCAATTCGGCCTATATGGCCATCGACAATGCACTGGCAGAGGTCAGACAATCCGGTAACCTTCCGGTTCCGCTCCACATACGCAACGCTCCGACCTCATTAATGAAAAATTTAGGTTATGGAGCCGACTATAAATACGCCCACGACTATCCGGGGAATTTCGTACGCCAGCAATTCCTGCCCGATCAGATTGACGGTCGCAAGTTCTGGAATCCGGCAGACAATCCGTCAGAAATCCGTGCAGCCGACCTTCAACGGCAGCGCTGGGGCAAATAGCGCATTTAGGATTTTTTGATTAATTTTGCGCCATGAAAAAGTCAGCAGCCTTATTCGTGGCATTTATTGCCACTTTGATTCAAAATCCGATCAGTGCGCAACCTGGGGAATCCACAACCATAACCACTACCACAACAACTACTACCGTCGCTTATGTCACACCTGATGAGACCCAAGGGGTCGACTATATGCCAAAAATCCACGGTGTTGTACGCACACGATGGGAAGGCGAATTCATACATGGCGATTTCGGGCAACGGTTCCAGGTAAGAAACGCCCGTGTATCGGTTGGAGGCAACATCCTGAAAAGTCTGAGTTATTTTGTGCAAATCGATGCCTGCGACCGTGGTAAATTCACATTTCTCGACGCATATGCACGTTGGAGATTCTCCAAAAACTGGCGCGTGCAAGCCGGCCAGTTCCGTGTTCCTTATGGGGTTGACTGCTTCCGTGCCCCCGGAGGATATTACTTTGCCAACCGGTCTTTTTTAGGAAAACACATGCTCAACATGCGTGAGGTAGGTGCGAAAATAGGTTATTACGGTTCAAAAATCCCACTCACTGTAGAAGCCGGGATATTCAACTCCGCGCCAAAAAGCAATCATGAAGTATGGCAAAAGACGATGAACTATGCCGCCAAGGCAACATACCGGATCTCAAATATCACAATTGCAACCGGATTTATATCGGCCGAACCGGATAAGGTGCGGATGAATCTCGTCGACGGAGCTTTGACATGGGATAACGACCGGTGGATTGTTGAAGGTGAGTATCAATACAAGCACTATGATGCAGACAAACACAAACCGGCACACGGGTGGAACCTGTTTGCATCATATGCCATCCCGCTTGAAAAAACCGTGTTCAACACTCTGTCAATCCAAGGCCGTTTCGACGGCATGACGGCTCACTCATCGGGTCAATGCAATTCCAACGGTTCTTTATCGACAGACCAGTTTGGGCGGCAGCGCATCACAGTGGGTTCAACCCTGGCCTACAACCATAAATCAGTGAAAGCCGCCATCCGGCTCAACTACGAAAAATATTTCCACGACAAGCAGACCCCACAGGGAGAAGCCGACAAAATCGTTGCGGAACTTGTTGTCAGATTTTGATAACCGACATCCGGCAGCACGCACAGTCGAAATCAAGCCTGAAGCGGTTCTGCCCCGACGTCAAAAACAGCGGTGAGGGCAGATTCACTCTTGCCGGAGTTTTCAGACAAGCGCCAAGTTCGCGGCGCAAACAATAACGTGTCTGCATAACCCGCATTTCATCACTTCTCCTGACATCTTTTGCAGTCTCTAAGGCTTTGGGCAGCTCATCCGGTTTGGCATCGTGCATAACCTCGCGATAAAATTGCGCCGACAGATGGTTGGCGATATTATCATGCCTTGTCAAATGGGTTCCTTCGGGCAATGCAAGCCCGGCAGCCTGCTCACGACGCCGGTCATATTTATATGTCGCCGCATATGTTGCCAACAAAGCCCCTGTCGCATCCCTCTTAAGACGCGTAAGCACCGATGCCGGAATAAACGCATCTGAGGCCTCATCCTCAAATCTATTCAAAACAAAAATAGTGTCGCCCAATTTCGAAAGCACTCTCAAACGACTATCATACTGAGGCTTATCAGCTTTCTGCACATCACATTCTGCAGCCACGGAAACTGAAACTCCATCCGTATCGGCCACTGTTAACACCAACATCCGGTCTGCCACACGCAAAGAGAAATCCACACCGATTGAGCGGCAAGCAGTAGGCTTTGAAAACATGTCACCCCACTGTTTATCATAATTCCGATATAATCGCTCACCTTTATGCACATTTATATCACAGGCGGCATATAGCCTCGACCCCTCGACCCGGTTGAGACGGAAACCGCAGAACTGCCCTTTAACATCAAAATATCCCAATCCGTCACCGTTTGAAAGCGCCTTCTCTAACGAAGCTACAATTATCCGTGCTCCATGCACTGCAGTCACCACCCCGACCTGTTCGCCAATCCACTTGGGTGAATCAACCGAAGCCATCGATAATGCCCGCTTCGGCTCCCGAAGGAAATATGGAGTGAACCCACGGTTGAAACTCTTCTCAAGAGCCGGAATGAAAGAATATTCAACCCGCCCCCTCGAAGCACGCCGGTAACGCTCCGGATTGGCAGCAACAATCTTATTCAGAGCACAACTATACGCAGCAACAACATTACGAACATAGTTTGAATCCTTCAGACGCCCCTCAATCTTGAACGACGACACTCCGGCCTCAAGCATATCTGCAAGATAATCTATACGGTTCATATCTTTCAGCGAAAGAAGATGCTTCCCTTTTATCAACTGACGCCCGGAAGCATCTTCAAGGTTGAACGGCAAACGGCATATCTGGGCGCAGTCTCCACGGTTGGCGCTACGGCCTGTGACTGCAAAACTCGCCTGGCAATCGCCACTGTAGCTGACACACAATGCCCCGTGCACAAATGCTTCAAGAGGCACATCCGTCGCCTCCCGGAAAGCTGCAATTTCATCAAGTGTCAATTCGCGTGGCAGCACAAGTTGTGAAAATCCCGCATCCTGAAGGAAACGGGCCTTGGCAGGAGTACGTATGTCACACTGGGTAGATGCATGCAACGCTATCGGCGGAAGCGGCATCTTCAGCAACGCCATATCCTGAACTATAAGGGCGTCGACCCCTATACGGTATAAATCCCACACCAACCGCTCCACATCCTCCAATTCCGTGTCATATACAATCGTGTTGACCGTAACATACACCCTGACGTTGAATCTATGGGCATAATCCACAACCGCAGATATATCCTCCAGGGAATTTGCCGCCTGGCGCCTGGCACCGTGTGAATACGCACCCATATAAACAGCATCAGCGCCATGGTCAATGGCAGCTATGGCAGTGGCCGCATCACGCGCAGGCGCCAACAGTTCAATAACCCTTGGGTAATCTTTAATAAGATCTTTCAATTGCTGAGACATGGTTACTTGTTTTTGAATTGCAAAATTAACACAATTCCTGTAACATATAGCCTTAAGAAGGTTGAAATTACAAAACTTTACATCAATAAACAACACCTAAACTTATAAACCGAACTCCAATCATACCGGCATTACTATCACTTGTTTTTACAATCATCGCCGGATGTGTCCGGTCATACGCTAAAAACATTGTTAACGGATATGTAACGGCGTTCAACGCCATCCTCCACCGGCTCAACACCGAAAGACTGTTTTAATATGCATTGATTAAGAGAGTGTTTGAATTTAACACATTACCAATTAATCGAGTGATGTTTAATCATCTCACACATATCTGAGTTAAATTCAAATACTCCCCAAAAACCGATTCCGTTAGAGAGCGATTTTTCACTCCGGTGAAAAATAATCGTTGAAACGCTTGGAAAGAGCGGAATATATGTTAACTTTGCAACATACGATTATCCGTCCCGCGCAAAAGGGGCAGCGTAACCGGCAAATTATAATACCTGAAAGCCAAACTTACCAAAACCAATTGAGATGAAGAAGCATAACTTTTATGCAGGGCCGTCGATTCTGACCCCCTACACTATCAAGAACACCGCCGACGCGGTTATTGACTTCGCCAACACAGGTCTGTCGATTCTGGAAGTATCTCACCGCTCGAAAGAGTTCCAGGCTGTAATGGATGAAGCACAAGCACTTGTGAAGGAACTTCTCGACATTCCAGCCGGTTATCACGTGCTGTTTTTAGGGGGAGGTGCCAGTCTGCAGTTCGCCATGGTGCCCTATAACCTTCTTCAGACCAAAGCCGCCTATCTCGACACAGGCGTATGGGCCCACAAAGCCATCAAAGAAGCGAAACTGTTTGGAGATGTAGAAATAGTTGCCACCTCCGAAGACAAAAACTACAACTATATCCCGAAGAACTATACAGTGCCTGAAGATGTAGACTATTTCCACTACACCACCAATAACACCATCTACGGCACAGAAATCCGCAAAGATCCAGATGTGAAAGTGCGCATGGTAGCCGACATGTCGAGCGACATCTTCTCACGCCCGGTTGATGTGAGCAAATATGACATCATCTATGCAGGCGCGCAGAAGAATCTTGCTCCTGCAGGCGCCACGATTATCATCGTGCGTGAGGATGCCCTGGGTCATGTAACCCGCCAGATTCCCACCATGCTCAACTACAAGACCCATGCCGACAAGGGTTCAATGTTCAACACCCCGCCGGTGTTGCCGATTTTCAGTGCCCTGCAGACCCTGAAATATTACAAGGAGGTAGGCGGTGTCAAAGAAATGGAGAAACGCGACCTCGCGAAGGCAGCCAAACTCTATGAAGCTATTGATTCAAGCCGGGTGTTCGAGGCAACAGTAAAAGACCACGAAGACCGCTCGATTATGAACGTCTGCTTCGTTCTCAAACCGGAATATGCCGAAATGGAGAAAGCGTTTATCGACTTTGCATCAACAAAAGGTATCGTAGGTATCAAAGGTCACCGTTCTGTAGGCGGATTCCGCGCATCACTCTACAACGCCCTTCCGATGGAAAGCGTGGATGTGCTTGTTGCTGCAATGAAAGAGTTCGAAAACAAGTTGTAACCAAGCAAAACCTCTAACATTCATATGAAAATATTGGTTGCCACGGAAAAACCGTTTGCCGCTGTTGCAGTTGACGGAATCCGTAAAGTTATAGAAGGTGCAGGCTATGAGCTTGAACTCCTTGAAAAATATACCACGAAAGAGGAACTGCTCAATGCCGTTGCATCTGCCGACGGGCTTATCATACGCTCCGACAAAGTTGACGCAGAGGTTCTTGATGCTGCCAAACAGCTGAAAATTGTTGTGCGTGCAGGTGCAGGCTATGATAATGTTGACCTCGCAGCGGCCACAGCCCATAACGTGTGTGTGGAAAACACCCCCGGGCAGAACTCAAACGCAGTGGCAGAACTGGTGTTCGGGCTTGCTGTGATGGCTGTACGCAACATGTATAACGGCACATCAGGCACAGAGCTTAAAGAAAAAAGCCTTGGCATACATGCATTCGGCCAGGTCGGCCGCAATGTGGCACGCATAGCCAAAGGATTCGGGATGAAAGTCAGCGCACTCGACCCCTATTGCCCCGACGAAGTTATGGTTGCTGCAGAGGTCACTCCTGTGCACAGCGTTGAAGAGCTTTATCAGAACAACAAGGTTGTGTCGTTACACATTCCTGCCACCGACGAAACGCGCAAATCGGTAGGTTACGATCTGGTTATGATGCTGCCTAAAAACGGTGTGCTCATCAACACTGCCCGCAAAGAGGTTATTGACGAAGAGGGGCTTTGCAAAGCGCTCAGAGAACGTCCCGACCTGAAATATGTTGCCGATATCAAGCCAGACCTGGCAGCTGAAATGGAGCAGGAATTTGAAGGACGTGTGTTCTTCACCCCCAAGAAGATGGGCGCACAGACTTCAGAAGCCAACATCAATGCCGGAATCGCTGCGGCAAACCAAGTTGTGGCATTCCTGCGCGACGGCATAGACCGGTTCAGGGTAAACAAATAACTCCGAATATATCTGTCAGTTGATCAACTCAGGGATGAACCCGGCCTGACATCAACACCAACACAACATCTGACCCGGAGACACATAGCCATAAAGGCATGTTGTCTCCGGGTCACATGAAAAATCCGACTTGCCATAGCAGCCTATGATAATGACCAGCGACAAACGGGGATGCAGGGAGATAGCCGCCGCATTGGCGGCTTTCGGTGTGAAATATGCAGTCACTTCTCCCGGAAGCCGTAACGCCCCGTTGATAATGGCAATAGAGCGCCATGGCGGATTCAACACCATACCTGTCATAGATGAGAGATCGGCGGCATTCATCGCCTTGGGCATAGCATCGGCCTGTGGCAACATGGTGGCTCTGATCTGCACCTCCGGAACGGCATTGCTCAACCAGACCCCCGCTATTGCCGAGGCATATTACAGACAAGTGCCTCTGGTTGTAATTTCAGCCGACCGGCCTCACCAATGGATTGACCAGGACGACAGCCAGACAATCAGACAAAACGGAGCGTTGTCGGCCATTGTCAAAGCATCATACAACATAAAGGGGGAAGCAGAAACCACGGAGGATGGATGGTTTGTTAACCGGACTCTCAATGATGCGCTTATAACGGCACGGACCGGACGGCGCGGACCGGTGCATATCAATGTGGAACTGTCGATGCCTCTGACGGGTGAAAAGGAGCAGGACGGTTCAGACAACTTCCGCAAAATCGAGACGATAGATTATCCCGAAACAATTCCCAATGATATGGCCAGAGCCATGGCTGCCGAGCTGGCCGATAAAAGAGTTCTGATATTCGGAGGCTTCATGCCTCCATCTGCCAAGCTAAGCCGGGCGATGTCTGTGATGACCGGTTTACCAAATATAGCGGTACTTGCTGAAGGACTAGCCAACCTTCATGGTAAAGGGATATGGGAACGGTGTGAAGCGCTTATGGGCAATCTTTCAGAAAGCGGTATATCCCGGTTGAAGCCAGATGTTCTCATAACATTCGGCGGCTCGCCCGTGGCAGCCGCATGGAAACGAGTTGCCCGGCAATGGAAAGTGAAGGAGCATTGGCATGTGGGGAAAAATGATGCAACAATCGACACATACATGTCATTGACCCGTAGGGTGGATATGACTGCAGAAGGATTTTTCCCGAAAACAGCCACGGCATTAAGCCACCTTCACCGCAAAGGGCTGATTATTTCAGAATATGCACAAAACTGGCAGGAATATGCCTCTGAAACATACCGGTTGACTGACCGGATGCTATCAAATGGAAATGATGAAAACTGGCACGGGGCATCAGCCATAGCCAGTTTGCTGTCGAAAATACCTTCAGACTGGAATCTGCAACTGAGCAACGGAATGAGTTGCCGTTATGCCATGCTCAACAGACTCGGACGTTTCCACAGGGTTGACTGCAACCGGGGAGTGAGCGGGATTGACGGAAGCCTGTCGACAGCAGTGGGTGCATCTATGGTCTACAACAAGCCTACATTGCTGATTACCGGCGACATGAGCGCCCAATACGACATTGGGGCATTGTCATCGACCGTGATGAATAACCGTTTCAAAATGGTTGTCATCAACAACGGCGGTGGAGGGATATTCAGCTTTGTAAAAACAACCGCCACCATGCCGGAACGCGACAGGCTTCTGAAATGCGAACTCCGGTTGCCACTGCGTCAGATAGCAGAAGCCTACGGCATGGTTTATGCCAACGCCCCGACATTTGCCGAACTCGACCATGCCGCAAAACTATTGGTTGATGAAAACAAGCATCCGGTAGTTGTGGAAATCGTAACCAACGCGGAACGTGATGCAGAAATGATGTGGAAAATAATCAAGAATTTATACACTAACGATAAGATAAAGTAATAAGATATGGCACGCGAATGGAAAACAATTAAAGAATATGATGATATCCTTTTTGAACAATATAAGGGGATAGCAAAAATAACTATAAACAGACCGCAGGTGTATAACGCCTTCCGGCCACGCACGAATTTCGAGATGCTCGACGCAATGAACTATTGCCGCAACACATCTGAAATCGGGGTTATAATTCTGACAGGAGCCGGCGACAAAGCATTCTGCTCCGGGGGAGACCAACACTACAAGGGACTGGGGGGATATGTGGATGCCGATGGAACACCGCGTTTGAATGTGCTTGAACTCCACAAAGCCATCCGGTCTATCCCCAAACCTGTGATAGCAATGGTCAACGGATATGCAATCGGAGGGGGCAATGTGCTCAATGTTGTGTGTGACCTTTCAATCGCATCTGAAAACGCCCGTTTCGGACAAACCGGGCCTAAAGTAGGCAGCTTCGATGCAGGATTCGGTTCATCCTATCTTGCCCGTTGTGTAGGACAAAAGAAGGCCAGGGAAATATGGTATCTATGCCGCCAGTATTCAGCAAAGGAGGCATTGGATATGGGTATGATCAATGCCGTTGTGCCATTCGATTGCCTTGAGGATGAAACGGTTGAATGGTGCGAAACTATACTGAAACGGTCGCCTATGGCCATACGCATGATTAAACGCGCCCTTAATGCGGAACTTGACGGCCAGGCAGGCTTGATGGAATTTGCCGGAGATGCCACCCTACTCTACTATCTGATGCCGGAGGCACAGGAAGGTAAAAACGCCTTCCTCGAAAAACGAGATCCCGATTTTGAGCAGTTTCCTAAATTCCCCGGGTAAACAATAAACACACGATAAGCTATAGACAAGGTATGCTTAAAGCAGAGTGGCGGAAATATGAACTGAAGTTCCTGGAGACAGCCATAACCTCCCGTTCGCAGATGGAGGTTAAGGAAACGTTTTTCGTGAGGGTATGGGATGATTCCGCACCGGAAATATCGGGGTTCGGCGAATGCGCCCTTTTCCGGGGCCTTAGTGCTGAGGATAATGCCAACTATGAAAGGCTGCTCTCAGAAACATGCCGGCATCCGGAAATCATGCCTGAGGTATCTTCAATCAGGTTCGGGCTGGAAACGGCATTGGCCGACCTTCGCAATGGGGGCAAGCAGATTATATCCGACACACCCTTTACACACGGCGAGCGGAACATCACCATTAACGGACTGATATGGATGGGTGACAAGTCAACCATGCAACGTCGTATTGAAGAGAAACTTGCCAAGGGGTTCAGATGCATAAAGCTGAAAATCGGAGGCATAAACTTTGAGGAAGAGCTTGAACTGCTGCATTTCATCAGAAGCAGTTTTTCGCCTGAAGCGCTTGAATTGCGGCTTGATGCCAACGGAGCATTCTCCCATGGGAATGCGCTGGAACGACTTAAACGCCTGTCTGATTTCTCAATCCATTCAATCGAGCAACCGATAAGGCAGGGGCAAGCTGAAAAGATGACACAGATATGCGAATCGTCACCGATACCTATAGCCCTCGACGAGGAACTGATAGGATTCCGGAGCGATAAAGACAAACGATTGATGCTCGACAGTATCAGACCGCAATTCATAATTCTGAAACCGGCACTTTGCGGAGGTTTCCGTGAAGCTGAGAAATGGATTGCGGAAGCTGAGAAACGGGCTATCGGATGGTGGGCGACATCGGCTCTCGAATCGAATGTGGGTTTGAATGCCATTGCCCAGTGGGTGTCGACATATAACCTGTCGATGCCGCAGGGATTGGGCACAGGTGCATTGTATGCCAATAACGTCACATCACCTTTGCGACAGGAAAAGGATTATATACGGTTTGAACCGACAGCCCGATTTGAAAATCTGGCTGGAATTTTCCAACAAACTGCAAAATGAAATCTATAGACCGGACAGTATGGATTGGAATCGGGGAAAGTGAAGAAGCATTTCTGAAAGAATGGAACAACGGCAACGATTACGTGGTTGCACACACATCAGGCTCTACAGGTATTCCTAAAGAAATAAAGCTTCTAAAAAAAGATATGCTCCAATCAGCAAGGAATACCAACAAACGGTTCGGGATATGCAAATCGTCGACACTGCTCTCCCCTCTTTCGGCAGACTATATCGCCGGGAAGATGATGATTGTCAGAGCTATTGACGCCGGATGCATCCTGGTTTTAGAACAACCGTCAAATTCCCCTCTAAAAGAGGATTACGGTGAAATAGATCTGCTGGCCGTAGTTCCTTCGCAATGCCATGCGTTGATGCAGAACCCGACGGCACACAAAAGATTGAGAAATGTAATTGTAGGAGGTGCACCTATGTCGTCGGAACTGGAAGCAGCCATGGTAAAGATGCCATGGCGGACATATGCTACATATGGAATGACAGAAACATGCAGCCATGTTGCCCTCCGCCAATGCGGCAACGAATATTACGAAGCCATGCCGGGAATACAGTTCAGTAATGACGAGCGCGGATGCCTGGTTGTGGAAGCCCCGCAATTCAGTTTCGACAGACTCGTAACCAATGATGTGGTTGATATTAACGACTATATCCATTTCAAATGGCTGGGACGATATGACAACGTCATCAATTCGGGCGGAGTGAAATTCTTTCCTGAACAACTTGAAAAGCTGCTTGAGGGAAAACTGCCTAAGCCATTCTACATCTCGGCAATCAACGATAAAAAATGGGGGGAAGCTGTAGGGATAACATTATTGGAGGGAAGCGCCGATGAAAAATCGGTAATCTCCATTTGCAAAGAGGTATTACCCCCCTATGCAGTGCCTAAACATGTTAGATTCGTGGAAAAGATGGATTATACCCGAACCGGCAAATTGCGACGTAACATGCAAGAATAACAACAAGGCGGAGAGTTTTCACTCACCGCCTTGTTGTTTTATAAAACTTGTTGTTGAGAAGAGAATGTCTTATAATCGTGTAAGGGCTTAATCAAGGGGGTAGCCATCTTTGGTGGCTCGCTCTTCCATGCGTTTGATGCGGGTATCGAGGTCGGGATGGGTTGAGAACAGCTGATTGAGCTTGCTGTTTTTCTGAGCTCCGGCTTCATCTTGCATCTGCTTGAGTTTTTTGAATGAAAGAGCCATTGAGGCAGGATTCTTTCCGTGGCTCTTCAGAAACTCATAACCGTAGTCATCTGCATCTTTTTCCTGCTTTTGGGAATAGTTGGCATTGACCAAAGCCTCACCAAGAGAACCAAGCTGTGATTCAGTGAGAGCGGCAGCTTTGCCGCCGGTTGACGCAACTCCGTCTTTAAGGGCAGATGTGAGAAGAGCCGTACGGAATGCTTTCTTAGAATCCTTATGCGCCACGTGGCCGATTTCATGGCCAATAACCCCGAGCAGCTCTTCATCAGACATGATATCCATCAACGAAGAGAACACCCTCACACTGCCATCGGCACATGCGAAAGCATTCACATCAATAACATCGTAGACCTTGAAATTCAGCGGAAGTCCTTCAACGCTTGTCAGGCCTTCAGTCAGCTTCATCAGACGCTGGGTGTAAGGATTATCCTCTTTGGTGACAGGGTTATGGGTATCCATCCAGTCGATATATTCCTTGACATAGGCTGTCATCTGATCATCAGTCAGGGTTGCAGCCTGAACCACTTTACCAGCCCCTTTGATGGCTTTACCAAGACTAAACTGCGCCGAAGCCGGCGACACAGCCATCATGCACAGGATGGCTAAAAGAGATTTTGCAAACAATTTTGCCATAATGATTTATATGAAATTTTAAGGTGTATAGTCATACCGTCATTATAATTTCCGGTGTGCAAATTTAGTGAATAACCTGCAAAGAGGAGAATATCCAATCAAAAAATTCGATAACTTTGCAGCATAATAAGTGAATCATCAAGATTATCACGCATATTATGAATATTATGACTTTATATTATCGGCAGAGCTTTTTCTTGCAATCTCACCCCTGATAATATAACATATTTTTGACGACTTACTTAAACCGACGCAACGATATGTCTAAAGGAAACACAGGCAGAATTACGGTCACTATCATCCTCGTTATGGTGACGGTAGCATCATGGGCATGGGGATGGGTGCTTTATAAATCAACAATGATAAGCCTCTGGATTCCGGGGGTGATAGCATTCGGAGCGGCCGCAGCCACACTTTTACCATTTACAGACCGATGGCAATGGATAACCCAATCGGCCAACCGGTTGCTTAACGGGGCTTGTCATGCAGGGGTGACAGCAGGGGTGGCATTCTTCTTGTTTTTGGGCTATAACTATTATTTTGCTGATGATGCCACAACCGAGACCACTACAGCCACAGTTTCCGGTAAACACAGCGAGGAACGCACACGCTACCGCCGTGTGGGACGGAGACATGTGCCGAGAGAACACTATAATGTTTATATCATCACACTGGAAATGCCAGACGGAACGGCATTGGAGAAAGAAGTCCCTGCCGGCCATTACGCAAAAACGCGCCGTGGAAGCAAACGCGAAATAACGATGCTCGACGGCGCGTTAGGGTTCAAAATCATCAAAGGCTATTCTCTGAAATAGATTAAGGTGATAAATATAAAGAGATGCTGAGCCGATTTTGAAGTGCACCCTTTCCTATTCCTCTACATGGCGGACATTTATTTTTGTCATCTGGAAAATTTCCTTCCCTTCGGGATCATACATTCCAATCGTGTCGTTTCCGAGACTGCGTGCGGTTTCAACCGATTCAAGACCAAGGAGGAACTCTGTCTCGCGCGAAGCGGGAGGACAGCCCATGCGGGTTGTGGCGATATTTAGGAACTGCATCGAATCGATTTTGTCAGGATCAATAAACAACGTACCGTTGAATATATTGCATCCGGTGGTTCCATGAATCTTCAAATCAGGGATATTTATGGTCATCGTAGCCTCTTTCTCTTCCTTATCGAGGGGGGTGCCGTTGAGCAATGTTATTTTCCAGGCTCCGTTGAGGAAATCCATGTTATGACGACGCAACACCATCACAGTAACCCCGTCGGTGCCTTTCAAATCGAGGAATGTCACCGGGCCTTCCTGACGGGCGGCATAAGATTTCACATCTGAAAGAGCCAGATTGATAAGATATTCAAACGGAGCATCCTGACACATTCTCATGGTTGAGATGATATTCTCCAAGAGCAGTTCCCCTTTTGCATCAGCTTTTATGTCACCATTAACAATATTACAGCCATTAGAGCCATAGAACCGTTTAGCGGGTAAATCAAATGTCACATAGGGCCGCTCTTCTCCGGTTACCAGATTTCCTCTGACACTATAAACAGTCCAATCCCCGCCAATCGAGAAATCACCAGGCAGCATATTCTTCACCACATGACCGCATTCACCGGAATTAACGCCTTCTTTTAACGATTCCTGGGTATCCGTTTGTGCATTTTCCGCCAAAGCTGCATCACGGCGTGCTGAGGCAAGTTCGGCCTTTGACACTGTGGCATTACCACCTTTCTGTTTTTTGTTTTTCACCGCTTTTTTCCCAGATTCAGTCACAACCGTTGAGCTTTTCTCTGTCTTCTTGCCGGAGGGGGGAGCCAACACCGGTGTTTGCGAATCAGAAGCATCGACAGCATTACGCTCACGGGAGGCAGAACCTTTGACAGAGTATTTTGGAGACTTATCGAATTTTTCAAGAAGTGAACACCCCGAAAGACACAAGGCAAACGCAAGCCCTAAAACTGTTGTTTTATGATATCTAATATTCATTTTCATATCTATTTCGTTATCAATCGTAAGACCATCACGACATCCGTCGGATTCAGGCCCAATCATCCCCCCTCCATGAATCATCTACAAAACTAACAATTCAAAACGGAATAAATAAAACCATGTGTCGGAAAAAATGCGTATATTTGCAAAAATATCTTAAGTACATGACAAAAATTTGAAAACATCGAATTTTGTGGTATAAGTCGGACGCAGAAGTATTGTTGAAATCTCCTCCAAACCATACTTGACAAGCGACTTTGCCTTTCTTCCATGTTTCAGAATCCTTATC